>Ga0126384_10000390_pt1 | contig 23669 bp, 23 predicted proteins | sample PanSoiMetPlot_36_FD_92543 | JGI IMG/M metagenome (GOLD analysis project Ga0126384, IMG submission 92543) | Tropical forest soil microbial communities from Panama - MetaG Plot_36 | ecosystem: Environmental > Terrestrial > Soil > Tropical forest > Bulk soil | place: Panama | collected 2016-02-17 | reverse complement strand
TGCGGCGCACGCGGGGACCCCCGCGAACAGCAGGCGCCGTCGGCACCAGCGCCGTGAAGGCCTCAAGAGGAGCGAACGGCCATGCCCCAGCAGTCGAGCGTGCGGCGTTTGGCGGTCGCGCTGGCTTTGGCCGTGGCGTTCGCGCTGCCGGTCGCGGTCACCGCGCACGACCCCCGGCACGCCGCCGCTACCCCACAATCTGCCCCCGAAACGGCGTTTCTCGCCGCGACCAGCGTCGCCATGGCGAAAATGATGCGCGACATGGAGGGCAAGCCGACCGGCGACATCGATCGCGACTTTGTGGCGATGATGGTGCCGCACCATCAGGGGGCGATCGAGATGGCGATGGCGCTCCTCAAGCATACCGGCAACGCCCAGCTGCAGCGGCTGGCGCAGGAGATCATCGTCACCCAGCAACAAGAGATCGCGGCCATGTATCTCGCCATTGGTGAGCCATTGCCGCCCGCGCTGCCGGCACCGACTGCAGTCGGCGGCGGCGCCACCGAGCAGCGCTAAACCCAACCGTCACCCCGACCCCGCAACCCGAACCTGGAGCAACGCATGTACCAAGGTCTTTTTGGCGCGGCGGCGATCGCCGCCGCCGTTGTTGTGGGATCGCTGCCGGTTCGGGCCGGTCAGGCGCCAGGCGCGGCCTCGGCCCCCGACGTGGCGCCAAGCCACCGCGACCGTGTCTATGCAGCCGAGCAGTTCTCCAATACGGTCTCTGTCACCGACCCGGTCGACAATGCGCTGATCGGCGTCATCCGTTTGGGTGATCCACAGCCCAAGACCCTGAGCCCGCTCTACCACGGGCAGGTGCTGGTGCACGGCATGGGCTTCTCGCCGGACCACAAGACCCTGGCCGTGGTCTCGGTCGGCAGCAATGCGGTCAGCTTCATCGATACTGCGACCAACGCCGTGCGCCATACCACGTACGTTGGCCGCTCGCCGCACGAGGCCTTCTTCACGCCCGACGGGAAGGAGGTGTGGGTCACGGTGCGGGGTGAGGACTATGTGGCCGTACTCGATGCCACAAACTTTGGGGAAAAAGCGCAAATCAAGGTGCCGGGCGGACCCGGGATGCAGATTTTTTCACCCGACGGACAATACGGTTATGTTTGCTCCTCGTTCAATCCCGAGACGGTCGTCATCGCCGTTGGCGAGCACAAAATCGTCGGGCGGGTGAAGCAGGAGAGCCCGTTCTGCCCCAATATCGCGGCAACGCCCGATGGCAAACAGGTCTGGTTCACGCTGAAGGATGTCGGCAAGACTGAGGTGTTTGAGGCGCGGCCGCCGTTCGCCCCGCTCAAGACCCTGGCGACCGGCCCGATTACCAACCATGTCAACTTTGCAAACAATGCCAACGGCAGTTTCGCCTACGTCACCATCGGCGGATTGGACGCGGTCAAGGTGTTCCGCACCGACGACTTCTCTGAGATCGCCACCATCCCGGTCGGTAAGCTGCCGCACGGGCTGTGGCCGTCGGGCGACGGCAGCCGCATCTACGTCGGTCTTGAAAATGCCGACGCGATCGCAGCCATCGACACCCTCTCCAACACGGTGGTTGCCACCATTCCGGTCGGCCAGGCGCCGCAGGCGCTGACCTATGTCCCCAATGCCGTCCCCGATGGCGACGGTCGACAAAACCTTGAGCCGCTTGGAACCGCCAGGGCGGCCGCACATGTGCTCCTGACCAGCACCGCCCATCAACCGCATGCGGATTTGGCCAACGCTCAAACCAACGTTGCGCTGTTTGAGCAGGGACTGACGCAGATCGTGCAGGCGGCCGTGACCGGGCTCGAACCGAAAAAGCCCTACGTGCTGGCGTTGGCGACCCAGGTCGACGGCGGCGGAGCCCTTGAGCCGCTGAGCGAATTTGTCACCAATCCGGCGGGTGCGGCGATCGTCACTGCGGTTGGCCCGGTCCGTCAGATCCTCGCAGGTGACGATCAGGTGGCACGGCGATACCTGGTGGTGGCACCGGGCACGGCCGGCAACCTCGGTGCGCCGGTGCAGGTGCAAGTGCCGTGAGGCAGTGGGTTGCCGCCGCCCCGGCAGGCCGCGCCTGAGCCCATAGGGCGGGGGTGGCAGGGATGCCGGCGCGGAGCGGTGAGCCTTTCGATCGCGGCTTGGCGTGCTGGCGCCAGCGCCTCGGCCGGACCCCGCCGTTGTCGGTTTCAACCCTTGCCTTGGGCGCGCCGCGGCGGCCGTCGCTTCTGATCGCCTCGCCGCGGCTCGGATGCGGCATCTTGGATTACGTTTAAGTCCTCAGCCGGCGATCAATTCGTGCACGCTGAACATGTTGTCCTCGTCGGTCCACACCCGCCGCGGCAGCCAATCGGCCGCGCGCGCCAGCTCCCGGAATTGGTCGATGGTATATTTGTAGGAGTTTTCCGTGTGAATGGTCTCGCCCGGCCGGAAGGTAAAGCGGTGCTCACCCACCGTCACCTGCTGCTGCGTCCGACTGACGAGATACATTTCGATGCGACCGTGACGGGGATTATAGATCGCCTCATGCTGGAAGGCCGCGAGATCGAAATCGGCCCCCAATTCGCGATTGATGCGCGCCAACAAATTGAGGTTGAAGGCGGCGGTGACGCCGGCGGGATCGTCGTAGGCGAGGACCAGTGTGCGCGCGTCCTTTTTCAGGTCGGCGCCGATGATAAGTCGGCCGGCAGGCGCCAGTGCGACGCGGAAGATGCGCAACAGACGCTCGGCATCCGCAGGGGTGAGATTGCCGATGGTTGAACCGGGAAAAAAGCCGGTTTTGGGCCGCGATTGCAAGTCGGCCGGGAGCGCGACAGGGAAGGAAAAATCGCCGACGATCGCCCTGACGTCGAGCTCCGGAAAGTGCTCGGCCAAGCGGGCTTTTGCACCATCGAGCGCCGTCTGCGACACGTCAATCATGACGTAGGCGGACAGCCGCGGCAGCTGGCGCAGCAGGATTTCGGTCTTGCGGCTCGATCCCGAGCCGAACTCGACGAGGACGCCGGCGTTGGGCAGGCTCTCGGTCATTTCGCCGGCATGGGCGTTGAGGATGCCCATCTCCGTGCGCGTTGGGTAGTACTCGGGAAGGTGCGTGATCTCCTCGAACAGCTCGCTGCCGCGCGCATCGTAAAAGTAGCGGCAGGGAAGCGCTTTTTGCGGCCGCGACAGTCCACCGATCACGGCGCTGGCGAAATCGTCCTCGAGCGCCACCGGCTCCGCGTGCAGCTGGGCGCCATGGGGGTGCTGCATTAGGCGATCTCCGAGGCAAGCCGCAGGCCCATGAACTGCCAGCGCTGGTGCGGGTAGAAGAAGTTACGATAGGTGGTGCGGGTATGCCCGTCGGGGGTGGCACAGGAGCCGCCGCGCAGCACCTGCTGGCTCACCATGAACTTGCCGTTGTATTCGCCAAGCGCACCGATCGGTGGCCGGTAGCCGGGGTAAGGCAGATAGGCGCTCTGCGTCCATTCCCAGACGTCGCCGAACATCTGGCGGGGCTTGCCGTCGACGGCAGCACCCGAGGCCGGCAACGGCCGCAATGCCTTGCTGGCGAGATTATTGCCGGCGACCGGCAGGCCCGCCGCCGCGAGCTCCCATTCGAATTCGGTCGGCAGGCGCTTGCCGGCCCAGCGGGCGTAGGCATCAGCCTCGTAGTAGCTGATGTGGGCGACCGGCGCGGCCGGGTCGACCTCGGTGAAGCCGTTGAGCGACATGGCAAAGCAGCCGCCATCCCGCTCCTCCCAGTAGAGCGGCGCCTGCCAGCCTTCGCGATTGAGCGTCGCCCAACCGTCGGCGAGCCACAGCGAGGCGGTGCGATAGCCGCCGTCGGCCATGAACTGCAGCCATTCGCCGGCGGTGACGAGGCGGTCGGCGAGGCGGAAGGGGTGAACCAGCGCCTCGTGCCGCGGCAATTCGTTGTCCCAGGCAAAACTGCGGCCATCGTGCCCGATGTCGGTTATGCCACCGGCAAATTCGAGCCAGCTGACGGCATCGCTGGCCGTCGTTGGGCCACGCGGCAAGGTCGGCCGATAGGCGGGCCGCAGCGGATTGGCCGCAAACAGCGCCAGGATATCGGTCAACAGCAGTTCCTGATGTTGCTGCTCGTGGTTAATTCCGACCTCCAGCAGCCGGGCGATCGGCGAGGTCGGGGAAATCCCCTTGCTCACCAGCCGCGCTAAGCCGGCATCGACGTGGGCCCTGTAGGCCAGCACACGCTCGCTCGACGGCCGCGTCAAGAGCCCCCGCTTGGGTCGCGGCTGGCGCGGTCCCTGGCTCTCGTAATAGGAGTTGAAGCAATAGTGGAAGGCATCGTCGAAGGCCTCATAGCCCGGCAGATGCTTTTTCAGAATGAAGGTCTCGAAGAACCAGGTGACATGCGCCAGATGCCATTTGGTGGGGCTGGCATCGTCCATGGCCTGCACTGTCATATCCTCCGCGGTCAGCGGCCGGGCCAGCTCAAGCGACAAGCCGCGGGTCTTGAACAGGCGCTGATCCATCGTGCCGGCCGCTTCGTTGCCGCTAGGCAATCTCTGGCCGGCGATTGGCTGAGGTGTCATCCACACCCCCTTTCATTGTGTTGAGGGCCCAAGCAATGGGCGTTTTCCTGGGCAAGGCCAGGCGCATTGGCGTGGGCGGTGCAGCCGCCGAGCCATGCGCCACCGTCGGCCTCCGGGCCGGCTCCGGGTCGCCCCAGGCATGGTCTGCCTGAAGCCGACGAGCCTGAAGTCGCAGACAGCAGTCTTGGTTCCGACCCGTGTCTCACTTTGGATCGCCGCTCAGGATACGGATGGCCGCTTGGAAAACGCCAGCGTGGCCGCCCGCGAGGCGGGCGGCGCAGGGCAAACCTTACCCCGCCGGCGAGTAACGCTGGCTCACAAGCCGGGGAGCGGCGCCATCATGCTGACGGACTGCTGACGGACTGCTGACGGCATCAGCCGCGGCCGGCGAGCCGGCCCGTCTCCCAGCCGATCAGGGCGCGCTTGCGCGTCAGTCCCCAGTGATAGCCGCCGAGGCTGCCGTCGCCGCGCAAGACGCGATGGCACGGCACCACGAACGAGATCGGGTTGCGTCCAACCGCTGAGCCTACGGCACGCGAAGCCGTCGGCTGCCCCAGGTGCCGGGCGATGTCGTGGTAGCTGACGGCGCGGCCCATGGGGATTTTCAACAGCGTCTGCCACACCCTGACCTCGAAGTCGGTGCCGATCATGACCAGCCGTACCGGCCGCTGCGGCCCCCAACGCGAGGTCTCGAAGATCGCCTCGGCATAAGCTGCCGTCGTCTCGGGCGCGGCGACGAAGCGCGCCTTTGGCCAGCGCTGCATCATGTCGACCAGCGCGTCGGCTTGCGACTGTCCTTTGTCCTCGTCGAGGAAGGCGAGGCCGGCAACGCCGCGCTCGGTGGCGATCAGCAAGGCTTCGCCGAACGGCGAGGCATGGAAGCCATAGGCCATCTCGATGCCCTCGCCGCGGCGCTTGTAGTCACCCGGCGTCATCGCCTCGTGCGACACGAACAGATCATGCAGTCGTCCGGAGCCGGAGAGCCCAACCTCGTAGGCCGTGTCCAACAGGCTGGCTGAACCCTCCAACAGGTGCCGCGCGCGATCGATGGTGATGGCGCCGACGAATTCCTTGGGGCTGAGGCCGCACCAGCGCTTGAACAGCTTCTGGCAGTGCGCGGGGCTGAGCCCCAGGTGCTGCGCTAGGCGCTCGAGCGGCGGCTGCTCGGCCCAATTCTCCGACAGAAAGGAGATGGCGCGCCGAATCAATTGGTAGTCGGAGCTCTGCGCGGCACCGAACGGTGGCGCGGTGGCGGTAAGGGGGGTTCTTTCAAGCATGGTCAATCTCGCGGTTACGAGCGGCGAACCCGAGATTTAGGGGGCCGGGTTCGGCAAATCGACCCGATTCCTGTCGCCCACGCTCAAATTCTGACGCCGCCGCGCGCCTCCAGCAGGACGTCCTTGAGCACCCGCGCAAAGTCGCGCCGCTCATCCTCGCTGAGAAAGCGTCCCAAGGCCAATTCGCGGCCTTGGCTTTGCACCTTAAGGTCGCTGCGACCATCCGGTCCCTCGGCCAAATTCACCCGCGCCCAATAGGGATTGAAGGCGAACTGCTCGCGCCGGCCAGAGGGATGCACGCGGGTCAGGCGGAACGTCAGCGGGGTCAGCTCAACGATTTCGCAGAGCCGGCCCGAGCGGTAGCTCAACTTGAAGGCCGCGTAGACCAGCAACACGTCGAGGCCGAAGAAGCCCGTGACAGGCCACGCGCCCAAGGTCAAAAACACCATTCCGGTCACAAAACTGATGGCGCTCAGGCCCGACATCAAAATGACGAAACCGGCGGGGGTCAGCGAACGGTGCGGCGTCAGCACGGCGCGAAAGTTGAGCTCAGCTTGCGCTTGATGGTGGTTTTCGTCCATGCCTTCTCCTAGCAGGTTCGAAACATAGGCGCGAACGGCCATGCCGCCCACCCCCAGACCATCACCGAAACGTGCCGCCAAGCGTGGCCCGCGGGCTTCACGGCGCCGGCCGGACGCTCAGCGGGTAGCCCAGATCTTCGCCCGCTTTGCCGCCGCCAACCCTGAGCCCAAGGGCGAGCTTGAGCATGTGAACCCCTACACCTTGCTGGTGGCGGTCGTGCTGTCGGCCCAGGCGACCGATGCCGGCGTCAACAAAGCCACACGCGAGCTGTTCAAAGTGGCACCGACGCCACAGAAGATGCTGGCGCTCGGCCTCGACGCGCTCGAAAGCCGCATCAAGACGATCGGCCTCTACCGCGGTAAGGCCAAGAATATCATCGCCCTTTCGCAGCAGTTGATCGCCGAACACGGCGGCGTGGTGCCGGGCCAGCGCGAGGCGCTGGAAGCGCTGCCCGGGGTCGGCCGCAAGACCGCCAACGTCGTGCTCAACATCGCCTTCGGCGAGACCACCTTGGCGGTGGATACGCACGTCTTTCGCGTCGCCCATCGGCTGGGCCTGGCCGCTGGCAAGACCCCGCTCGAGGTCGAATTGGGCCTCATCAAGGTGATCCCGCCCGCCTACATGCGTCATGCGCACCACTGGCTCATTCTGCATGGCCGCTATATTTGTCAGGCACGCAAGCCCCGGTGCGATGCCTGTATCGTCTGCGATCTGTGTTTTGCCGCGGACAAGTGGTTCGATTGTGGCCGGCCGGGATCCGATAAAGCCAAGGGGGCAACCCAGTCATGAGTGTCAGCAAAGGTCGAGAATTTCTGAGCATCCCGGGGCCAACCAACGTGCCCGACGAGGTGCTTGCCGCCATGCATCGCCCGGCGATCGACATCTACTCCGGCGAGATGATCGGCATCACCGACAGCTGCCTTGCGGATTTGCAGAAGATCTTTCGCACCCGCGGCCGCGTTTATATCTATGCCGCCAATGTCCACGGCGGCTGGGAGGCGGCGCTGACCAACGTGCTGAGCCGCGGCGACCTGGTATTGGCGCTGGAGAGCGGCCGCTTTGCCACCGGCTGGGGCGAGATGGCCACCATGCTCGGGGTCGAGGTGGAGGTGCTCAAGGGCGACTGGCGCCGCGCCGTTGATGTCGCCGCGGTGGAGGCCCGGCTCAAACGCGACAAGGCGCACCAGATCAAGGCGCTGCTGGTGGTCCAGATCGACACCGCCTCGGGCGTGGTTAACGACATCGCCGGCATTCGCAAGGCGCTCGATGCCGCCGGCCACCCGGCGCTGTTGATGGTGGATGCGGTGGCCTCGCTGGGCTGCATGCCGTTCGAGATGGATGCTTGGGGTGTGGACGTGACCATGGCTGGGTCACAGAAGGGCCTCATGACGCCGCCGGGCCTTGCCTTCGTCGCCGCCAACGACAAGGCCCGCGCCCAACACAAGCGCGCCAACCTGCGCACGCTCTACTGGGATTGGACGTTCCGCGAGGGCGAGATCCACTACCAGAAATACTGCGGCACCCCACCCGAACACCTGCTGTTTGCGCTGCGCAAGGCGCTCGATCTGCTTTTGGCCGAGGGTTTGGAGGCGGCCTTCCGGCGGCATCTGCTGCTGGCGGATGCAACTCGCGCCGCCGTCGAGCGCTGGGCCCAAGGCCAGGTGTTGGCCTTCAACATCGTCACTCCGGCCGAGCGCTCGAACTCGATCACCAACATCTTGATGCAGGGGCGCGATCCGCAGCCGCTGCTGGCCTACTGCCGCGACAAATGTGGCGTCATTCTCGGCGTTGGTCTCGGCGCCTTGGAGGGCAAGGCCTTTCGGATCGCCCATATGGGACACGCCAATGCGCCGATGCTGTTTGGCACCTTGGGCGCGGTGGAAATGGGCCTCAAGGCGCTTGGCATCCCGCACGGCGAGGGTGGCGTCGCCGGCGCCGTAGACTACCTGGCGCACGCCGTGCCGGCCTGAGCCGGTCGGCGCGACCAAGGCCCACGCGGCATCGGCGGGCCTTGGCGATGACGTGGGCAAGCCTTATCGATTACCCGAGGTGGCTCACGAACTTGGACTGCATGTAGACCTGCAAGCCTTCGCTGCCTCCCTCGTGGCCGAAACCGGAATCCTTGACGCCGCCGAACGGCGTCTCGGGTAACGCGATGCCGAAGTGATTGATGGTCACCATGCCGCTCTCGAGCGCGTCGGCCACCTTGGTTGCGAGCTTGGCATCCTTGGTGAAGGCATAGCTGGCGAGGCCAAACGGGAGCTTGTTGGCCCGTTCCAACACGTCGTCGGTGTCCTTGAAGCGCAGCATCACGGCCACCGGCCCGAACGGCTCCTCCGACATGATGCGGGCCTGATCCGGCACCTCGGTAAGCACCGTCGGCGCGAAGAAATTGCCCTGGTTGCCGATGCGCTTGCCGCCGGTCTCGACCTTGGCGCCCTTGTCCTCGGCGTCGGCCACGAATGCCTCGATGGCGTTGACCCGGCGCGGGTTGGCGAGCGGGCCCATGCGGCTGTCGGGCGCAAGGCCATCGCCGACCTTGGTGTTGTTGGCGATGTCGATGAACTTGCCGACGAAGTTGTCGTACACCTTGTCGTGCACGAAGAAGCGGGTCGGTGAGACGCACACCTGGCCGGCGTTGCGGTATTTGAAGGCGCCCATCAGCTTGGCCGCGCCGTCGACGTCGGCGTCGTCGAACACCAGCACCGGCGCGTGGCCGCCAAGCTCCATGGTGGCCCGCTTCATGTGCGAGGCCGCCAGCGCGTTGAGATGCTTGCCGACCGGCACCGAACCCGTGAACGATATCTTGCGGATGGTCGGGTGCGGGATCAGGTACTCGGAGATCTCGGCGGGAACGCCGTAGACCAGGTTGACGACGCCGGCGGGTACGCCGGCATCGTGCAGCGCCTTGACGAGCCCGATCGGTGAGCCGGGCGTCTCTTCTGGACACTTGATGATGATCGAGCAGCCGGCCGCCAGCGCCGCGGCGATCTTGCGCACCGCCTGCGTCACCGGGAAATTCCACGGCGTAAAGGCGGCGACCGGCCCGATCGGCTCGAGGATCACCATATTGCGCACGCCGTCGGCGCGGGCGGGGATGATGCGGCCGTAGGCGCGCTGGCCTTCGGCGGCATACCACTCGAGGATGTCGCCGGCGCTCTGCACCTCGAGCTTGGCTTCCATCAACACCTTGCCCTGCTCCAGGGTCAGCACCTTGGCGATCTCCTCGGCCCGAGCGCGCACCAGATCGCCGGCCTTGCGCAGGATTTTGCCGCGCTCGTAGGCCGACACCCTGCGCCAGGTCTTGAAGCCCTTGTCGGCGGCAGCGAGCGCCTTGTCGAGGTCGCCCTTGGAGGCGTGGCCGAGCGCGCCGATCGGTTTGCTGGTGGCAGGGTTGACGACCTCCTGGGTCTTGGCGCCGGATGCCTCAACCCATTGGCCGTCGATATAGTGCTCAAGGGACGTGTACATGCTTTCTTACCTCTGGGCTGAGATGATGGAGGGAGGGCTTTGGCGGAATAACCCCAGATGTGGGCGGTTGTGCAAGCGGATTTGGCGGCCAGGTTTCATGCTTGTGCCGGGCGGCAGCGCGGCGTCGGCCAACGCCTGGTGGCACCCCCGAACAATCGGCGCTGGCGCTTGGGTGGTGTCTCATTGGCTATAGCCCAGAGGATATAGCCGGACTGCCGCCGGGCGGCAATGGCGGTGCGCTGGCCAGGCCTTGCTGGCACGAATTGCCACGGCATCGCCCGGCCCGCGCGCGGCGGGCCGCCGGCAACGGGCGTGGCAAAACTGCGCACCAGCTGTGGACAGCCGGCACGCTCGCGGCTAAAAGCACGCGCCACACGCATTGAACGCATCCAAGCTGTGAAATGAGCAGGCCAGCCATGGGCTATAACGTCGCTGTCGTCGGTGCCACCGGCAATGTGGGCCGCGAAATGCTGTCGATCCTGAACGAGCGCCAGTTCCCCGTGAACGAGCTCACCGCCCTGGCCTCGCGCCGGTCGCTTGGGCTCGAGGTCTCGTTCGGCGACAGCACGCTCAAATGCAAGGATCTCGCGAGCTTCGATTTCACCGGCGTCGATTTTTGTCTGATGTCGGCGGGTGGCGCCGTCTCCAAGGAGTGGTCGCCGAGGATCGCCGCCAAGGGCACGATCGTGATCGATAATTCCTCGGCCTGGCGCTACGACCAGGACGTGCCGCTGATCGTGCCCGAGGTCAATGCCGACGCGGTCGCGGGCTATGCCAAGAAGCACATCGTTGCCAATCCCAATTGCTCCACCGCCCAGCTGGTGGTGGCGCTGGCGCCGCTGCACGCGCGCGCCAGGATCAAGCGCGTGGTGGTGGCGACCTACCAATCCGTGTCCGGTGCCGGCAAGGAGGCGATGGACGAGCTGTGGAGCCAGACCAAGGGCAAGTACGTGCCGGGTCAAGAGTATGAGCCCAAGAAGTTCACCAAGGAGATCGCCTTCAACTGCATCCCGCACGTCGACGTCTTCATGGAGGATGGCTACACGCGCGAGGAATGGAAGATGGTGGCGGAAACCAAGAAGATCCTCGATCCCAAGATCAAGGTAACGGCCACCTGCGTCCGCGTGCCGGTATTCGTCGGGCACAGCGAGGTCGTGAATTTGGAGTTCGAGCAGCCGATCACCGCCGAGGAAGCCCGTGACATCCTGCGCGAGGCGCCGGGTTGCCTCGTCATCGATAAAAACGAACCTGGCGGTTACATCACGCCGATGGAGGCCGCCGGCGAGGATGCCACCTACATCAGCCGCATTCGCGAGGATGCCACGGTGGAGAACGGGCTGGCGCTGTGGGTCGTCTCCGACAACCTGCGCAAGGGCGCCGCGCTCAACGCCGTGCAGATCGCCGAGCTGATCATCAACCGCAAGCTGTTGCGCAAGGCGGCCTAGCGGGTGCCCGGCACGTCGCGGCGCGACGCCGTGCCGGGTCAACAGCGTGCGCGGCCCTGGCGCGGGGCCGCGTTGGCCACTTGGCTCAGCGAATCGGGGACAGCCGGGCGAGCTTGGCCACGATCGACTTCAGCTCGTTCATGAACTGTTCGCGCTGCTTGCCCGGCAGCCCCGACAGGATGCGCTCATCGACCCGCTTGGCCGCCGGATCGGCCGCCCGCAGCACGCGCCGGCCTTCCTCGGTGAGCTTTACGGCGTAGGCGCGCGCATCGTCCTTGCTGCGGCGCCGTTGCAACAGCCCCTTCTTCTGCATACGTCGCACGATATCGGCCAAGGTAGACCGGTCGATGCCGGTGCGCTCAACGAGGCCGGTCTGGCTTAGTCCCTCGTTGTTGGCCACGGTATAGAGCACGGCGAACTGCCGCGGCGTGAGTTCGCCGTCGTTCATTTCGGCGTGAAAGATGTCCCCTGCACATTGGCCGGCGCGGTGCAGAAGATGAATCGGGGACCGCTGCAGGCGGTCGGTCGTTGAGTCGCGTTTCATCGTACCTTCTGATTGCTGTGCTTAAACGCCGGATGCCGCCCAGCGCGCCCGCACCCTGGCGTGCATGAGTAGACCTCCCTGGCGCCAAGCGATTGGGGTGGAGGAACAGCAGGCAACGTAATCGCAGCCGCCGCCCGCTTCTTTGCGCAAATTGTCGCGTTGGTGACTACGGCAAAAGGCGGCCTAGGACCTTGGCTCGTAGCGCTTGATCAGACCGATTTGTGCCATGGCAAAGATGATGGTGAGCGGCATGATGCCGAACACCTTGAAATTGACCCAGGCGCTCTCGGAGAAATTGCGCCACACGATCTCGTTAAGGATGGCCAGCGCAAAGAAGAACACGGCCCAGCGCGCACTGAGCTTGCGCCAGCCCTCTTCCGTGAGGCGGAAGGCTTCACCGAGCAGGAGCTTGAGCAATGGCCGGCCGGTGATAAGGCCGGCGATCAGAACCCCGGAAAACAGCAGATTGATGATGGTCGGCTTCAGCTTGATGAAGCTTGGATCGTCCAGATAGAACGTAAGCCCACCGAACACCACCACCAGCACGGCGGTGAGCATCGGTACCGGGGTGATGCGGCCGAGCAGGCGCCAAGAGGCGATCAGCGCCGCCACCGTCGCCAGCATCAGTACCCCGGTGGCCCAGTAGATGCCGGCGCGGCCGTAGGCGACGAAGAAGGCGATCAGCGGGCCAAGGTCGATCAGCAGCTTGACAAGCGGCGATTCGCTCTTATCGGAGGGCTTAGGGGTCGCTGGGTCTTGCATGCTCGTTCCAGGGGTCACGGCAGGTGGAGCAGGCTTGGGCTAATTTCAGCGGTCAGACCAAGTTTTCGCTTCTCACCGCCAGGCCGGCGACGGGCGCCGGTAGACGATAGCGCTGCAGCACCCGCACCTGCCACCAGAAAAATACCGCCGTCAGCGGCATCACCACGAAGATCTTGAACAGGATCCAAATGTCGACCCCCGTGAAGACGTGGTTAAGCGCGATGATATGCGCGTCGGCAAATCCCAGGCGCACCGCCTCATTGACGATGGCAGTCGCTAAGAAAAACAGCGCGACGTTGCGCGTCAGCTTGTACCAGCCCTCCTCGGTGTAGTGGAAGGTGCTGCCGAACACGAACCGGAAGAAACTCTTACCGGTGCGCAGTCCCCACCATAACACCAGCGCCACCAAGGCATTGAACAGCGTGACTTTGATCTGCACCCAGACGGCATCGCCGGTGACGAAGGTCAAGGTGGCGAACACGATACTGACGGTGCCGGCAATGAACGGCATGATCGGCGGCCGGCCGAGCACGGCAAGGCAGGCCACCAGCGAGGCGACCGTGCAGGCGATCAGGGCCGCGGCGCCGGCGGTAATACCATAGAGCCCGTTCACGATAAACATCGCGAACAGCGGACCTACCTCACCTAGAATGTTGACGGTCTGCGCCGCATTGAACGGAAAATGCCGCCCCCGCCAGTTCACTGTCTCCACTGCCACTGCTTAGTTCTCAGGCGAACCCTTTTCGAGGCCCGGCCCCTCCCTGATGTTCCTTTTAGCTTAGAGCGATGGCGCGCGCAAACTCCGCCGCATCGAAGGCGGCAAGATCCTCAACGGCTTCCCCGACGCCGACGGCGTGCACGGGAAGCGCGAACTTGGCCGAGATTGCCACCAGAATGCCGCCGCGCGCCGTGCCGTCGAGTTTGGTCATAATCAGCCCGGTCACGCCGGCCTTGTCCTTAAAGACTTCGACCTGATTGAGGGCATTTTGACCCGTGGTTGCGTCGAGCACCAACAGCACCTGATGCGGGGCGGTCGGATCGATCTTGCGCAGTGCACGTATGATTTTCTCGAGCTCGTCCATCAGCGCCCGTTTGTTTTGCAGGCGCCCGGCGGTGTCGATCAACAGCACGTCGCTGGCATTGTCGCGGGCTTTGCTTAAGGCATCGAACGCCAAACCGGCGGCATCGGCGCCGACCTTGTGGGCCACGACCTCGGCACGCGTCCGCTCGCCCCAGATTTTGAGCTGATCGATGGCCGCCGCCCGAAAGGTGTCACCGGCCGCCAAGGTCACCTTGTGGCCGTCCGCGGCCAGCCGGCTTGCGAGCTTGCCGATGGTGGTGGTCTTGCCGGTGCCGTTGACGCCCACCACCAAAATGACGTGCGGGTGATGCTGGCCGGCAATCGACAGCGGCTTGGCCACCGGATTGAGCGCCCGCTCGACCTCAGCCGCCAGCACGGCGCGCACCTCATCGGACGAAATCTCCTTGTTGAAGCGGCCGCGCGCCAGGCTCTCGGTGATGCGCATCGCCGTCTCGACGCCGAGATCGGCCCCAATCAGCGCGTCCTCGAGCTCCTCCAGTGTTTCCGCGTCGAGCTTCCGTTTGGTGAAGATGCCGGTGATGTTCTGCGTGAGCCGGCTCGAGCTTTTGCTGAGACCCGCCTTGAGCCGCTGGAACCAGCCGCCGCGCGCCGGCTCGGAACTGTCGGCGACGGCCGCCACCGGCGGCTCGCTCACCTCGACCGCCGTGCGCGGTTGCGGCTCGGCCGGCGTCGGTTCGGGCTCGGTGGGCGTCGGCTCGGCGGGCGGCGGCACCGCCGACCGGCGGAAAAGGCCAAACAAGCCTGGTTTTTTGGGAGGATCGCTCACGGCGCATAGGTGTGGCTGATGGCCTCGCCCTGCAACCGCCTGCCGTCGGACGCAATGACGCGGGTCGGCACGATGCTGCCGGCGGGCGCCGCGGTTGCCAGTTGCACCTGGGCAAAGGCCGGCGTGCGGCCAAGCCCTGGACGCTCGATGGCGACCTCGCAGCGGTGGCCCCGCTGCGCCGCCAGATAGTGCGCCAGGGCGGCCGCGCCCCGTTGGCGCAGCCGCAAGGCGCGCTCCTTGACAACGGCCGCTGGCAGCGGCGGCATGCGCGCGGCCGGTGTGCCGGGTCGCGGCGAGAACGGAAACACGTGCAGATAGCTGAGGCCGCAGTCGTCGATCAAGGCCAGCGAGTTGGCAAACATCGCCGCGGTCTCGGTCGGGAAGCCGGCGATCAGGTCGGCGCCAAACGCCACGTCGGGCCGCAGCCGCCGCACCAGGTCGCAAAACTTGGTGGCATCGTTACGCGTGTGCCGGCGCTTCATGCGCTTCAGGATCATGTCATCGCCGGCTTGCAGGGAAAGGTGCAGGTGCGGCATCAACCGAGGCTCCTCGGCGATGGCGTCGAGCAAATGCCGATCGGCTTCGACCTGGTCGATTGAGGAGAGGCGCAGACGCTTCAATTGCGGCACCCAGCGCAACACTTGCCGCACCAGACGGCCGAGCGACATTGTGCCGGGCAGGTCGGCACCATAGGCGGTGATATCGACGCCGGTCAGCACCACTTCGGCATAGCCGGCTTCGGCGAGCCGACGGCATTGCGCCACCACCTCACCGGCCGGCACCGAGCGCGACGGGCCGCGACCGTAGGGGATGACGCAAAAGGTGCAGCGGTGGTCGCAGCCGTTTTGCACCTCGACATAGGCGCGGGCCTTGGTGCCGAAGCCAGCGATCATGGCGGAGGCGGTTTCGCGCACCGACATGATGTCGTTGACCTGCACGCGAGGACTGGTTGCGGTGGCGAGCGCCTGGAAAGTGCCGAGTGCCACCTTTTCCGCGTTGCCAATGACGGCGTCGACCTCGGGCATGGCGTCGAACCGGTGCGGCTCGATCTGGGCGGCGCAGCCCGTCACAATAATGCGGGTCGACGGCTGCTCGCGGCGCAGTCGGCGGATGGTCTGCGCCGCTTGGCGCACGGCCTCGCCGGTGACGGCGCAGGTATTGACGATGGTGGCGTTGGTGAGCCCGGCGGCCTCGGCCCGGTGCCGCATGACCTCCGATTCGAAGGCATTGAGCCGGCAGCCGAGCGTGACGATGCGGGCCGCGGCCTTGCGCTCGCCGCCGGCGTCCGGCACCGGGTCAACGGCGGGCGCCGCCAACCCCGCGCCGGTTTCGGCGTGGGCGGTGGTCTGGCGCCGGCGACGCTGCGTGGGCTCGGCCATGGCGTCAGACGGTTTCAAGGGCATCGAGCACACCGTCGTACTCGAAGGCGATGGGCCCCGTCATGAAGATGCGGTCGTCGGGCTCCCAGGTGATTTCGAGCGGCCCGCCGGGCAGGGTGACAACGACCCGGCGGCCGGTCAGACCCTTGCGTGCGGCGCACACGGTTGCCGCGCAAGCGGCGCTGCCGCAGGCGCGCGTCAATCCAGCGCCGCGCTCCCAGGTCCTGAGCGTGATCGTGTCCGCGCCGGTGACGTGGGCAAGGGAAATGTTGGCGCGCTCGGGGAACAGCGGGTGGTGCTCCAACTGCGGGCCGAGTCGACCAAGGTCAAAGGCTTCGACGTCATCGACCCAGAACACGGCATGCGGATTGCCGACGTTGACGACCGATGGCGAAGCGATCAGCGGCTGGTCGATCGGGTCGAGCGTGAGCGCGATCGCCCGCGTGTCGGCAAAGGCTTCGGCCAGCGGGATTTGCCGCCAGCCAAATTTTGGGCTGCCCATGTCGACGCGGATCCGATCCCGGCTTGCCACCTCGACCGTCAGCCGGCCGGCCTTGGTCTCGAACGCGAGCTGGCTGCGCCCGATTCGCTCGGCTTCGAGCCAACCAATGCAGCGCATGCCGTTGCCGCAGGCCTCGGCTTGCGAACCATCGGCGTTGTAGATCACCACGTAGGCTTCGGTGCCGGGGCTGCGGGCCTCGTGCAGCACCATCATCTGGTCAAAGTGCGATACCGGATTGTTGGCGATGGCCGCCACCGCGGCGGGCCTCAGATCTTGCCGCTCGGCGCCGCGCAAGTCGACGACCAAGATCTCATTACCGAGACCACTGAGCTTGCGAAACGGGATGGCGGTTGACATGCGCCCTTATATGGGCGGAGAGGAGCCAACACAACAAAGGCGCTGTCGTCCCGGCGCGGGGCCGGTGGTCGCGGGTGGTGCGGCTCTCGGCCAAGCTCTTGAGCGGGCGAGCGGGCCGGGGAAGGGATAATGGAAGACAGTGGAAGGAGGGTCGCCATGCCTTGGGTTTTGCTGCTCGCCAGCCTGGCGCTGGTCCTTGGGCCGGCGTCGGCCGCCGCCCAGCTGAGCCAGGCGCCGCCGCTCACCAGCCCGCGTCCGATCAAGGCTGAGACCTTTGCCCGGGGGCTTGTGCACCCGTGGGGCCTTGCCTTCTTGCCCGACGGGCGGCTGTTGGTGACGGAGCGGCCGGGCCGGCTGCGCCTGATCGCGCGGGATGGTGAGCTGTCGGCGCCGCTCGCCGGCGTGCCCGAAGTTTATGCCAGCGGTCAGGGTGGCCTGCTCGACGTGGCCCTGGCGCCCGACTACCCAGCTTCGGGCCGGATCTATTTTTCCTACGCCGAGCCGCGGGCCGGGGGCCGCAATGGGACGAGCGTCGCACGTGGCGTGCTGGTTGCCACCGACGACGGTGGGCGGCTCGAGAACGTCGAGGTGATCTTCCGGCAGGAGCCGGCCTACGCCTCGAGCCATCATTTCGGCTCGCGCCTCGTCTTCATGCCGGATGGGTCGCTGTTTGTAACGGCGGGAGAACGCTTCTCGCAGCGCGATGAGGCGCAAAATCCGGGCAATCATATCGGCAAGGTCATGCGCCTGATGCCCGACGGGACACCTTACGCCGGTAATCCGCAGCGCCCGGGCTGGCGCCCGGAGGTGTGGTCGATTGGCCACCGTAATGTCCAGGCCGCCGCACTCAATCCGGCAACCGGCAAGCTGTGGACCGTTGAACACGGTGCGCGCGGCGGCGATGAGATCAATCGTCCCGAGGCCGGCAAAAACTACGGTTGGCCGGTGATCAGCTACGGGCGCAACTATGATGGCAGCAAGATCGGCGTCGGAACCCACAAGGCGGGAATGGAACAACCGATCTACTACTGGGATCCCTCGATCGCACCCTCGGGTGCCGCCTTTTATACCGGCGCGCTGTTTCCGGAGTGGACGGGCAACCTGTTTGTCGGCGCCTTGGCGGGGCAGTCCCTACACCGGCTGGCGTTGGAGGGCGACAAGGTGGTGGGCGAGGAAGTCCTCTTCGCCGACCTCGGTCAGCGCATCCGCGACGTGCGCCAGGGGCCCGACGGCGCGCTCTGGCTGTTGACGGACGAGCCGGCTGGACGCGTGCTGCGCGTTGTGCCGCGCTAACCTGTGCGGACCGGCGCCAGGGAGCGCCGCGCCCGGAGCCGATCCGGCCGCGGGTAAAATCGCCGCTGAAGGCTGAGGCTGTGGCCTCGCCGCCGCACGCCAGGCGCGCAACCGCCACGTGAGCGGTCAGGCGCGCGAAACGTCCAAGGGTGTGGCGGCCAGCGAGCCAAACTGGCCCGCGCGCAGGTCGCAGACGATGGTGCGATCGTGTTCGGCACCGCGCGGCAACGTGTGCACGTGAACCTCGGTCGCGCCCAAGGTAGCCCCGTGCTGCCTGATCTGCGCCAGATTGAGGGTCGGGGCGTCGCTTAGCGCCGATTGGATGCTGAGCACGGTCGAGGCGCCGTCACGGTCGCGGCGGATGAGCAGATAGACCGCCTGCGGCTGCGGCGGACAATCGCGCAGACTGTAGACCTTATGCCGGTAGCGCCGGCCCGAGGCACCCTGCCAGAACTGTACGCGCGCCGGTGGCTCCGACGAGCGCAACAAGGCCGCCGCCCGAGACGGCGGCTGCGTGCGCGGCGGTGCGAGGCGGACAATATGCGAGGCCATGCTGAGGGTCTTGTTGCTTGCTTTTTTCTCTTGTCGATGCTCGTAGCGTCGATTCACAGCCGAAATATGGCTCGAGGCGTGTTATTTCAAGGCATTGCAGCAGCCGGCGGCCACGCCTTCTCGTCACGGACGTGTTAACCAAACCCGGCGCCAGCGGGCTCAGCCGCATTTGGAATAGCCGCAGTTGTCGCAGATCCAGCAGCCCTCGCGGTGGTGGAGGGCGGGGTAATTGCAGCGCGGACAGGTTCTGGCGCGGGCAATCGGGCTCCTGCCCCCGGCGTCGGGGGCGGCGGCCGCCTCCTGGCTGGTAGCCAGGGCGCGGGCCTCCATTAGCGCAGGCTCCTCGGGGCTCTCGCGCGGGGCAAGGAAGCCGGTGCGCAGCATGTGGCTCTCGACGACGCCGCCGATGGCTGCCAGCAGGCTCGGGACATAGCGCCCGTTGAGCCACTGACCGCCTTGGGGGTCGAATACGGCCTTGAGCTCCTCCACCACAAAGGTGACATCGCCGCCCCGGCGGAAGATGGCGCTGATCATGCGCGTGAGCGCAACGGTCCAGGCGTAGTGTTCGAGGTTCTTAGAATTGATGAAGATTTCGAAGGGCCGCCGGCGCCCGCCCTGCATGATGTCGTTAATGGTGATGTAGATGGCGTGATCGCTGCTCGGCCACCTGAGCTTGTAGGTGAAGCCTTCGAGCACCGGCTCGCGCTGCAGCGGTTGGGCCATGTAGACGATCTCGCCGACCCGGTCTTGCGGCCGCGCCGGTATCACCCGGGCGTCGGGCAAGGCGTGGCCGGCGGCGGGACCTGGGTCGGGCTCATCCGGCGTCGGCGTGGCCACGGTCCGGCTCAGCACCGCCCCGGTGACCGCGTTCGGCCGGTAGGTGGTGCAGCCCTTCAGACCCAGGCGATAGGCCTCCATGTAAACGTCCTTGAAGGCCTCAAAACCGATATCGGGGGGGCAGTTGATGGTCTTGGAAATGGAGCTGTCGACGTGGCGCTGCATTGCCGCCTGCATCTCGAGGTGGGCGCGAGGCGGCAACTCCTCCGCCGTCACGAACGCCTCGCTCAGCGGCGCGCTGGCTCCGAATTCGGCGCGATAACGGGCGTGCGCGTAGTCCTCGACGGTTTCGGTACGTGTGGAGCCGTCCCGCTGCAGCACCCGCCGTTCATGACGAAAGTCAAACACCGGCTCCACCCCGCTCGAGACATTGCCGGCCAGCAAGGAGATGGTTCCGGTCGGCGCGATCGACGTCAGGAGCCCGTTGCGTGCGCCCCATTGCGCGATGCTGCGGCGCGTGTCCGACGGCAGCTGTTGCACGTTGGGTGTGGCCGCAAAGCGCGGGGCATCGTAGAGCGGAAAGGCGCCCTTCTCGCGGGCAAGCTCCGCCGTTGCGGCGTAGGCTGAGACCTTGATGGCGGCCATCCACTGTTCAGCCAGCGCAACCGCCGCTGGGGTGCCGTAGCGCACCCCGCACATGATCAGCGCGTCGGCCAGGCCGGTGACGCCAAGCCCAATGCGGCGCTTGGCCGTGGCCTCCTTCTTCTGCGGCGGTAGCGGATAGTTGGAGACATCGATGACGTCGTCGAGAAAGCGCACGGCCAGTGCCACCAGCGATTGAAGCCGCGCCAAATCGAGCCGGGGCGCCGCCGTGAACGGGTGGTCGACGAGGCGCGCGAGATTGATCGAGCCGAGCAGGCATGCCCCGTAGGGCGGGAGCGGTTGCTCGCCGCAAGGATTGGTGGCCGAGATCTCTTCGCAGTAGGCGAGATTGTTCTCCGCATTGATGCGATCGATGAATACGACGCCAGGCTCGGCGTAGGCGTAGGTCGCACGCATGATACGATCCCAAAGGGCGCGCGCCGCCACCGTGCGGTAGACCTTGCCGTCGAACACGAGGTCCCAGCGCGCATCGTCGCTGACGGCCTTAATGAAGGCGTCGGTGACGAGCACCGACAGATTGAAATTGCGCAGGCGGGTCGCATCGGATTTGGCGTCGATGAAGGTCTCGATGTCCGGGTGATCACAGCGCAGCGTGGCCATCATGGCGCCGCGGCGCGCGCCGGCGGACATGATGGTCCGGCACATGGCATCCCACACTTCCATGAAGCTGACGGGGCCCGACGCATCGGCGCCGATGCTTTTGACCAAAGCGCCTCGCGGCCGCAGCGTGGAGAAGTCATGGCCGATGCCGCCGCCTTGCTGCATCGTCAGCGCCGCCTGTTTGACGTGCTCAAAGATGGCGCTGAGGTCGTCATCGATCCGGCCCAGCACGAAGCAGTTGAAGAGCGTGACGTTGCGGCGCGTGCCGGCCCCGGCCAGGATCCGGCCGGCCGGGAGGAAGGCGAAATCGGCCATTGCCGCGGCAAACCGCTCCGCCCAGACCTTGCGCTCGGCCTTGGGTTCGGCGCCAGCGGCACTGCGGGCGACGCGCGCCCAGGTGTCCTCGATGGTGCGCTCGCGGGGGCTGCCGTCCGCGGCGCGCAAGCGGTACTTCATGTCCCAGATTTGCTGGGAGATGGCGGGCAGCCGGGACAGATTGGGCGGCATTGTGTTCATGGTATGTTCTAGCCGATTTTCATCGTTGGTGCAACAATGCTAAGATTCGGTGTGCGGTTTCGTGCCGAGCACCGGCATCCATACGGGGAACCAAACGGAGCCTTCGGCACGACGAACCGCGGGGACCAATACGTACTCGTGGCGGGGATCCGTGAATCGGCCTCGCTCCTGGGGGGTCAGGGCTGGGGATGCAATTTTCCAATTTCGTTGGGCGCGTAGTTGCCATTGTCGTTGTGATCGTTGTTGGCGCATTGGCTCAGTTGGGGATGGCTGCCAGTCATCAAAGTGCCGCCGATCCACCCGCCGGTCACAGTGCCGCCGATCCGCCCGCCGCCGAGCCGCCGGCGGCGGCTCCGGCGCTTGTCACGGTCGAACGCGACCGCCGCCTGGCTGACAAGGGCCTGACGGCCGGCAGCCCAATTCTGATCCGCATCTTCAAGGCGGAGTTCCAATTGGAGCTGTGGATGCGCAAGGCGGACCGCTACGAGCTGTTTGCCACCTACCCCGTCTGCTATTGGTCGGGAACCTTGGGCCCCAAGTTGCACGAGGGCGACAAGCAAGCTCCGGAGGGCTTCTATGCCGTCGGGCTCAACCAAATTCATCGGCGCGGGCGCTGGCCACACGCCCTCAATATCGGCTATCCCAACACGCTCGACCGCGCCAACGCCCGCACCGGCTCGCTGATCCTGGTGCACGGCGGTTGTACGTCGACCGGCTGCTTTGCCATGACCAATCCGGTGATGGAGGAAATCTACGGCTTGGCCGAGCAGGCCTTGCGGCAAGGGCAAGAGCGGATCCCGATCCACGTGTTTCCGTTCCGTATGAGCGAGGCCAACCTCGCCGCTCGCAGCGGCGCGCACGGCGAATGGCGCGCGTTCTGGCTGAATCTGAAGTCGGGGTACGACCTGTTTGAGCGCACGCGCGTGCCACCCAAGGTTGGCATCTGCAACAAACAATACGCTGTGAGTGCCGGCGACCTGACGAGCGGCTGGGGTCCGCCCAGCGAGGTGGCCGCCCCGTGCGCGGAGAGCGATGGCGGCGGGGCGATGCCGTTGGTCACGGCGGAGACGGAGGCGGCCGCCGAGCAGGCGGGCACCATCGTCCGGCCGCACAAGGCGCAATCGAAGCTCCGTCAGCGCTCGACCCGCCATGCCCGCAAGGCCTACGCCGCCGCCCGCCGGGCGCGGCGCGCGGCGCCGATCGAAACCTCCTCGATCATCGGGGCGGTGCCGCCCCACTAGCGCTCAAAGGCGGGCCCGGCAACGCATGGCGCAAACGGTCGTCAGCCAGCGTGCCGCCCGGCGCGGGGGCGGCGAAAGTGGAACGGCGGCGCCGGCCGCCCCGCTTCGGCCTCAGCGATGGCGGTGAAGGCGGCGTGCGCCGGGGACTTGTCACAGGCTGGATCGGCGTTGGCCGCCGAGCCGGTGAAGGCCAGCGCCTGGCAGCGGCAACCACCCCAATCGAGTTCGCGCAAGTCACAGGACCGGCAGGGCTCGCGCATCCAGTGGGTGCCGCGGAAGGCCTGGAAGGCCGCGGAGTGGAACCAGATGTCCTTGAGCCGGCGCTGGCGCACATTGTCGAAGGCGAGGCCGCCGATGCTCTGAGCGGCGTGGCAGGGGAGCACGTTGCCCGACGGCGTAATGGTCATGATGCCGCGGCCCCAGCCACCCATGCAGGGCTTCGGGCGTCTGGCATAGTAGTCCGGGACGACGAAATCGATCACCAGCACGCCCTTGAGCCGGGCCCGGGCCTGGTCGACAAGTTCGGCGCTGTTGAGCACTTGCGCGCGCGTCGGCATCAGCGCCTGTCGGTTCTCGAGCGCCCAGCCATAGTATTGCACGTGCGCGACCTCGAGCCGGTGCGCGCCGAGCTCGAGGGCAAGCTCGATGATGGCCGGCAGACTGTCGATATTTTGCCGGTGGATCGGGGCATTGATGGTCAGCGGCAGCTTGAGCGCGCGGGTCCAGCGCGCCACCTCCAGCTTCTTGGCGTGCCCGCCGGCGTAGTGGGCGATCCGATCGGCATTGGCGGCATCGCTATCCTGGATCGATATCTGAACGTGATCGAGACCGCGCTCGGCCAAGGTCGCGAGCCGGTCCCGCGTCAGCAACACTCCGGCCGTGATCAGGTTGGAGTAGAGGCCGAGGCTCGCCGCCCGTCCAACGATGTCTTCGAGATCGCGCCGCAGCGTCGGCTCGCCGCCCGACAAATGCAGCTGCAGGACGCCGAGCTCGGCGGCCTGCGCCAGCACATCCTGCCAGATGTCGCTGCCAAGCTCGCCATCGACGCGTTCAAGCGCCAGCGGATTTGAGCAGTAGGGGCATTGCAGCGGGCAGCGATGCGTAAGTTCAGCCAGCAGTCCGATCGGCGCCGTGAGCGCCGTTACCGCCTCGCTGCTGTCGCCAAGCTCTGCACTCACGCCGTGATCACCCCTTTGTCGGCGAGGTCCTGCAGCATGCTCATGACATCGCCCAAGATCTGGTCTTTGCCGGCCGCATAGCGATCGGCGAGCAGGTCGGCGATGCCATCGACGCTGCGCT
>Ga0126384_10000389_pt1 | contig 23707 bp, 23 predicted proteins | sample PanSoiMetPlot_36_FD_92543 | JGI IMG/M metagenome (GOLD analysis project Ga0126384, IMG submission 92543) | Tropical forest soil microbial communities from Panama - MetaG Plot_36 | ecosystem: Environmental > Terrestrial > Soil > Tropical forest > Bulk soil | place: Panama | collected 2016-02-17 | reverse complement strand
CTTCACCAGAGCTTCGCCGCGCGTAGCGTCGCTCATCCAGGCTGCGGACGCGATGTCGTCTTGCAACGCGCGGCGGACCGATTCGATGATCGCGCGCACGCGGGCCCGCGATTCGGTGGTGCAGTGCTCCTTCACGAAGAGTTGCCCAACCGCCTCTCCGAGCTGGTCGTTCACCAGTCTTGCGCAGCGCTTCCATCGGGGCGCAAGCTCGCGCGCCCCGCGCGCCGTCCTCAGAAAAAAATCGAAGTCGGCGGCGGCGAACGACGCCGGCAGCACCTGGGTGAATTGCCGAACCAGATGCCATCGCAGGTAGGCGCGCCAGCGGTTCGGATCTTCTTGGGCGCTCAGCGCCTGAACCGCCTCGAGAAATTGCGGTGAGTTGACGTTGACCCGCCGCGGCGGGGAAGTAACCCCGAGCCGCTGAAAATAGAGGCCCCAATCGATTCGCGGAGCGCGCTGGCGCAGATCTTCTGGCGTCAGCGGGTGGTACAGCGCCAGCCTGCTGCGGCGGGTGAGCACGTCCGGAGCGGTGCGCGCCAGGGAAGTTTCCATGTCAATTACCCGGTCCGCATCGGTTTGCGCCTGCTCGGCGGATTCACCCAGCAGCGCGAACACCCGCCGCAAGTGGAAGCGGTAAGCGGTCCGCAATGAACGGGTGTGCTCATCGTCGCGCAAGTAGTCGTCTCGATCGCGCAGTCCCATTCCTCCGACGTCCAGCTGGAGCATCATCTCGTCCGGGGAACGGATGTCCTGATCCGGGTACACCGTGAACGGCGCGTTCACGCCAAGGGCCGCAAAGCGGGCGAAGATTGCAGTCCAGTCCCCGGCCTGGACGGCTGTCTCGATCGCGGCGAAGTCCGTGGCAAGAACGGACAGTCCGCGCAGGTCGATGGTCCGCTGATCGAGACACGAGGCATACGCGTCGCCGATTTTTTTCTCCAACGTGGATTGATCACCGCCGGAAGCGGCTGCTCGTTCGAGGATCGCTTGGGTCCAGGCCTCGTTGCGATCGATCATCTCATCGTAGCGGCTGACCCGCGACTTGTCGGGGGGAATCGGGTGTCTCGCAAGCCAAAAGCCGCAGGCGTAGGTGTAGAAATCTCGACACGGATCCGCGGAACGATCGATTCCTGACAGTTCGAAGCCGAGTGGATTCGCGGCGGGCGAGCTCGCATTGGCCGCCGGCTTCCGGTTCGTCATCGAACACGAGAGAACGAGGGTTACTGCGGACAGTGAGAGGCAACGCTGGATGAGCACGATGCCCAGGGTGCGCTGGGATGACGCACTGGTCTTGTACCTGGTTAAGGTCGTAGCTCGTTCTCGGACAATGCCTTCCGATAGAGCCCCGGCGGAATCTGATGCTGTATTTCAAACGCGTGGGTGAAATGACTCTGGTCGAAAAAACCACATTCCACAGCAATGGCGCTGAGGTTCGCGCTGGATCTCAGCAGCTCGGTGGCGTGAAACAGCCGAAGTGCTCGCGCGTATGCGGACAGGGTTTGACCTGAGTGGTGGCGAAATGCTTGTGAGAGATAGACCGGATGCACGCCAACCAAGGCCGCGAGCTGATTGAGCCTGAGGGGTTCGGCCCAATGCTCAGCCAGGTACTCGCGCAGGCGATCCAACCAGGCAGGAGGCGGTGGGCCGCGGCAACCTTCGAAGCTTGCCAGCAAGCACCGCATCGCCAAGCGCAGCCCAAGGGGGCGATCACTTTGACGTCGGAAAGCCCGGACCACCGCCACCGCGGCGCGCTGAGTCTCTGGGCATTGCTGGGCCATCCCGTGGACTCCGCTTACATCGCGGGCAGAGCGATGATCCGGCGGTATCTCCAAAAGAAGGGACCGCGCACCTCGCCCGCCGTATTGATTCTCATGGGGTCGTCTCGATCCACGAACCAAAAGTTCCATGGCTCCAGGCGAGTGGATGTTGAGCCCGTCGCGCTCCGTGAAGGCGCCCTCGAGGAGGATACATACTTTGAAAGCATCGTGTTCGTGCGGCGGGATGCACAGCGCCGGGCGGTGCGTCACCTCGGTGAGACGGCAGCCGTCGATGTGCACCTCCTCGAGCGGCAGGCCGTGGGTTGTGAGAGGCTGTGTCACGAAGCAACGCTACCGCCTTCCCCACGCTGTTCACACGGGCAATCCGCACCGGGGCTGGGACAAGCCCCCGGCGCACACATTGATCGGACGGCGGATGAACACTCTTAAGCCGTGACAAGATGTTACCCCTAGTGTATACGCTCCAGTTTGTCCCCCTACCCGGAGTATGAAGCTCACATGAAATCCGCAATCGCTCTTTTCGGCTTGGCCCTTCTCGCTTTGTTGGCTGGTTGTGCCACCTCTTCGAATCAGGCGCAGCGAAAGGGCGCGCAGGACTCCCTCGCGCAAAGCGGGTCTCCCAAGCCCGGTGATCCTGACGAAATCATTTGCGAGATGGAGCGCAGCGTTGGAAGCAACATCCCCGAAAAAGTCTGTCGGACCCGAGCCCGCATGGAGAGCGATCGGGACGCGACCCAGATTATGATGCAGACGATGGGCAACAAGAACACCCGCCAGGGGAACTGATCAGAGTACCGACGTAAGTATCAGGGGCAAATCGCCCGACGCAGGAGGGTCCATGAAACTCGCAAAGGCGTTTTTCGGCTTGGTCCTCGTCGCTTTGATGGCTGGTTGTGCCACCTCTTCGAATCAGGTTCAGCCAAGTGGCACGAAGGATTCTTTGGCGCAATCTGGGCCGGTCAAGTCATCTGCGGACCCCAACGAAATCATTTGCGAAATGGAGCGCCCCATCGGCAGCAACATTCCCGAAAGGGTCTGTCGGACCCGAGCGTCGGCCGAGGGTGATCGGGACGCCACTCAAATCATGCTGCAGACGATTAACAACAAGAGCGGTTTGCGGGGGAACTGAGCACAGTATCGAAGCCCGCCCGCTCACTCGGCAGATATCAGCATCCATCGCTGACTTGCGCCGCCGTAATCATGATACTGAATGATTCTGGCGCCTGCGTTTGTGGATCCATCCACCACATCCGCGAACAGCGAGCTGTTGATGTTGAGCAGCTGAAGGGTTCCGTCTCCAAGGTCCAGCAGGCCCCACTGCTGATTCGAGGCATCGTGGTCGTGGAACTGCACGATGTTCGCCCCGTCATCCGGCGAGGCATTCGATACGTCGAGGATTAACCCGCTGTTGCGATTCACCAGATTGTAAATGCCGCCGCCGAGTCCCAGGATCAGCCACTGCTGGTTCCAGCCGCCATTGTCCGGCCATTGAATCAGCTGTGCGCCGTCGGAGATGGACGCGCCGGAGACGTCGAGCAGCAGCCCGCTGTTGAGGTTGACCAGCTTGTAATAGCTCGCGCCATCAAAGCCGATCGGGCCGGTGTACGTGACTCCCGAGAACACGTACGTGGTGACCGATGCCGCCTTGGCGGGAGAAGCGAAGACCCCGTCAACCACGTGCGCCGGCGGCAGTTGTGCCAAGTCCTCGTCGGCTGAGGTCCGGTAGGCTGTGACGAGACAATCGACCGCATCGAACATCGATAGGTCGTAAGTGACCGCACGGTTGGACGAACCGCTGTTGGTCGTAACAAGGATTAGTGTGCCGGAAGCTGAATCGTAGGCGGCCAGCGAGTTGGCATCTGTGATGGCGATGAAGCGATATCCAGGGCGGATGAACCGACTGTAATTGGCCATCACAAAATATTTCTCGTTGAGCGTGTAATCGGTGTGGGTCCCGTCCGGCAGCGAATTTTTCAGAAGGCCCCACCCGCCGCCGTCCACCGCTTGCCAGTACACCCAGGAACTCGGTCGCAGGTGCTTCATGTCGCGGACGATGCGTTGCGACATCGTCAATCCGGTTGCGTCCCCGTCGCCGTACTCGGACATCCACAGCCCTTTCCCGCCGGAGTTGGCTTCATTGGCCAGCTGAGTGCGCTGGCTGCCTCCGTAGCTGTGGGTGTTGATCTGAGACACCATCGACCTGGTCGCGGCGCTGTAGAAGCGAAACGAGCTCAGCGTGAGGTCGATGGTGTTTTCATCTGGAGCGCTGACCGCGGTGCTCAGCCCCTTGCTCGCGAGCGACGCGCTGAGGCGTTGGAGGAGCGACGCCTGGCTGGCTCTATCGAAATGACAGCCCTCCTGCCGCCCACCGAAACGCCACCAACCGCTCACAGGCTCATTGAGGGCCTCGACGGTTTGGAAGGAGATCCCCCATTGGTCTCGAAAATGAAGGACCACTTCCGAGAGGTAATCCGCGAATGCGTCGTAGTAGCTTGGATTGAGATTGTCGCCGCCGCTGACCGCTCCGGTGACGCTGCCGCTGTTGGTCATCCAGTAGGGAGGGGAATTGGAAAACGCCTCCACCGTGTCCACGCCAGATGTGATCGCGGCCTTCAGCACCCAACGCTGGTTGGCGTCGGCGGTCCAATCCCAGACCCCGGGCCAAGACTCAAAGCCCGGAACGGCGGCTCGGTATTCCATGAAGTGGTAAATTGGATTTTCACCGCCGCCGATGTTGTATCGAACGACGTTGAAGCCCAGGCCCTCCACGGGATCGAAGACCCTGCGGATGTATTCGCCGCGCACCGGCTCCGGGAAGCCGCCCACCACGTTGCCCCACCAGGCCAAGGACGTGCCCCAACCTTGCAGAGTCTGATACTGAATCGAGGGATCGACGAGCGTGCGATAATCCCCGTCCGCTCGGGCTGTCGGTCCGCTAAAGAAGAGCACAGCAAGGGCCACGAGAGCCCGTCGACCTGATTTCGGCAGCCACCGAACCATCGCCACCCTCCGCGGAGACCCACACTCAACTCGATCCGGCTTCCTTCTTGCAAACGGCCGAACGTGACGGGCGGCTGAGGCCGCCACCGCATCGCAGGGTCATTCCCTTGACACGTCTCGATGCCTCAGGTCTACGAATGGCGTCATATGCACTTCACTGTCCGCGACGCTGCCAAGCTGCTTCAGACGACCGAAAAGCAAATCTATGGCTGGGTCGACGAGGGCGACATTCCGTTCGAGACAGTGAATGAGCAAGTCCGGTTCAACCGCTCGGAGCTCCTCGAGTGGGCAACCTTGCGACGATTGCCCATCGCCCCTGACGCATTCAGCCAGGATAGCCTCGAAGAGGGTCTGCCCTTGCCGACCCTCGCCGAAACCCTCGCTGTCGGTGGGGTCCACCGCGTCGATGCCAAGGATCGCGAAGGCGTGCTCCGACAAGTAGTGGCGGCGATGCCTCTCCAGGAGCAGGCCGACCGGGAGCTCCTTTTTCAAGTCTTGATTGCGCGGGAGGGCATGGGCTCTACGGCGGTGGGCGATGGGATCGCGATTCCGCACGTCCGGGCTCCAGCGGTATTCCACCAAGTTCCCGCGTCTATCACCCTCTGCTACTTGGAGCACCCGGTAGACTTCGGGGCGCCCGACGGCCGCCCCGTGCACACGCTTTTTTCCATCGTTAGCCCCAACATCCGGGGGCATCTCGAGTTGCTGGCCAAGTTGGCGGCCGCTCTTCATGACCCACGCTTCAAGGCCGCGCTTGGGCGACGAGCTGGCGCCGATGAGCTGTTGGCAGAAGTAGGCCAGTCGGTTGCTTCCAAATCGAGCACCAAGGAACGTTAACGCTGATGCTGCCGTTTGTGGCTGGGCTCGGACTACTGGTTTGCAGCGGGGTGATCGCCCTGCTGGCTAGCTCATTCTCCTTGTGGACATGGATCGCGCGGTGACGGTCCGCTTGCTCTTGGTAGCGATTTTACTCACCGGTATTTCCGGGATACCGGGACTGTTTTTCCCGAGGAAGTCGCCGCTGGGGGAGAGAGTGTCGGCGGTGTTGCTCGGCACCGGCTGCCTCCTGGGCTTGTTTAGCGCGTTCGCGTGCTTGCTTCCGAATGCCGCGGCGTCGTTCGAGGCGGGTTGGCCCGTGCCCGGGGGTGCCTTTGCGATTCGCGTGGACGCTCTCTCCACGGTCTTCCTCGCCCCGATATTTCTCTTGTCACTGCTCGGCTCGGTCTATGGGCTCGAGTACTGGAGCCACGCCGATCATCCGCGCAGCGGGCCCGCACTCCGCCTCTTCTGGGGGGGCCTGACCGCCGCGCTCGCTCTGGTGGTTACCGCGCAAAACACCCTTCTCTTCTTGGCTGCGTGGGAAGTGACCGCGCTCTGCAATTTTCTCGCGCTTACGGTTGAGCACCGCCACGATGCCGAAGCTCGGCGCGCCGGACTCATCTACATCATCGCCACGCACGCTGCGACACTCGCGCTCTTCGGAATGTTTGGCGTTCTTCACGCGGCAACCGGCGGCTTCTCCTGGACGCCTTTGGCGGATTCGGCCGTAAAGAGTGGAAGCACGACAGCTCTCTTTCTGCTGGCGGTGCTGGGGTTCGGCACAAAGGCAGGTATCATGCCGCTCCACGTCTGGCTTCCTCCCGCTCACGCCAATGCACCGTCGCACGTCTCTGCGCTGATGTCTGGCGTGGTGATCAAGATGGGGATTTACGGGCTATTGCGGGTCACTTCATTGGTCGCCCACCCACCGATCTGGTGGGGTGGGGTGGTGCTGGGGCTCGGCATACTCTCCGGTGTCCTGGGTGTCGCGCTGGCGCTCGGCCAGCACGATCTGAAGCGGCTCCTGGCCTACCACAGCGTCGAGAACATCGGGATAATCTGCATGGGCCTGGGGCTGGCCCTCCTGGGACGCGCGGAGGAGCGGCCTGAGTTGGTCGCGCTCGGGCTCGCAGGTGCCCTTTTCCATGTCTGGAACCACGGCGTGTTCAAGTCACTGTTGTTTCTAGGCGCTGGATCAGTGATCCAGCGCGTTGGCACTCGGGAGATGGATCGCCTGGGGGGCCTGGCGAGGAAAATGCCTTACACTGCACTGCTGTTCTTCGTGGGCGCCGCGGCGATCTGCGGTCTACCGCCGCTGAATGGGTTCGCCAGCGAATTCCTCGTGTACATCGGATTGTTTCGGGCAGCGCTGGAGAAGAGCGGAAGGCTGTGGCTCGCAGGAGGGTTGGGGGCACCCGCGCTTGCATTGGTCGGTGCTCTTGCGGTGGCCTGCTTTGCCAAAGCTTACGGTGTAGTCTTTCTCGGTCTGGAGCGCACCGCCGCTCCCAGCCGAGCGCGCGAGGCCGGCCCGATGATGCTCGGTCCGATGATCGTCCTCGCCGCGCTCTGCTTCGCGTTGGGCGGGGCTCCGGCGGCTGTTGCGCCCCTCCTCGACGCCGCGGTCCACGCATACGGAGGAGGGGCTCCGATCTTGCTTAAAATGGCTCCGTTGAATTTCCTAAGTGTGACCGCGCTGTTTCTGCTCGTCGTGGTGTTGGTCTTGGGATGGTATCTCTACCTGCGTACCCGCCGGGCGCTCCCCGGTAGCATCGGGACATGGGACTGCGGGTACGCGGCGGGTGCCGCGCGGATTCAGTACACGGCCTCTTCGTTTGCAGATTCCCTTCTTCGGCTCTTTGCTTGGGTGCTCCGACCGCTCGTTCGCGAACCGAAGTTGACTGGCCCCTTTCCCAAACCGTCGAAATTCCACAGCGAGACACCGGACGTCGTGCTCGACCTCGCACTTGTGCCTGCGATCGGCACGACGGGCCGCGCTTTCAGCTGGCTCCGATGGATCCAGCTCGGAAGCATTCACGCTTACCTGCTCTACATCCTTTTGACGCTCCTGGTACTCATGCTCTGGAGATAGAAGGACGCCGGTGCTTCAAACTCTTATCCAGGTCGCCCTCCTGGTGGCCCTGCCGCCGCTGTTGCGAGGGATCATCAATAAGACAAAGGCCGCCTTCGCCGGGAGGGTGGGACCGCCGCTCCTTCAGCCATACTACGACCTCATAAAGTTGTTGCGGAAAGATTCGGTGTTCAGCGACATCACCACTTGGGTTTTTCGCGCCGGACCCGTGGTCGCAGCGGCCACGCCGCTGGTGGCCGGGACGCTGATCCCTTTTGGAAGCGCGGCTCCGCTCATCTCATTTAGCGGAGACTTGGTGCTCTTCGCGTATCTCTTTGCGCTCTCGCGGTTCTTTACGGTGCTCGCGGCGCTCGATACGGGCTCGCCATTTGAAGGGATGGGAGCCGCGCGCGAAGCGACATTCTCCTGCCTTGCGGAGCCAGCACTGTTCCTCGGCCTTCTCGCGCTGGTCCGCGCTTCGGGCTCTCTTTCGCTGGCGACGATGCTGGGGGCCGGGCTCGGTGCTACCTGGACCACCTCCGGTGCCTCTCTGCTGATGGTGATCGTCAGCCTTTTCATCGTCGTTTTGGCCGAGTGCAGCCGGATCCCGGTTGACGACCCTGCCACCCACCTCGAGCTTACGATGATCCATGAGGTGATGGTCCTGGACCACAGCGGGCCTGCCCTCGGTCTCATTGAGTACGGAGCGGCGGCGAAGCTGTTCGTTCTGGGCGCGCTGGTGACGCGAATTGCTGTCCCCTATGGGGGCGCCAATGTGTGGGTCAATTGGGGATTGCTTCTGGTTGGTATCAGTGCCCTCGCCGTCGTCATTGGTGTGGTTGAATCGGTGATGGCGCGCCTGCGGCTGATTCAAGTCCCCAGTCTTTTGGTCGCGGCCAATCTCCTCTCAGGCTTCGGCATTGTTCTCCTCGCGAGGTGAGGAATGCACAGCGTTGTCGATCCGCTCCTAGTCATCATCCTGCTCTTGAACTTCTTCTTGCTCGGAACGAGTCGGCTGCGTGCAGCGATTGCGGGCTCGGCGGCACAAGGCGTAATCCTCGGCCTCTTGGCGGCACTCGTGCATGTCAGCGTTGGGCCGCGACCGCTGCTCATTGCAGCTGGCGCTGCACTCATCAAAGGCCTGGTAATTCCCATCCTGCTCATTCGCGCGATGCGAGACGCGGGCATCCGGCGGGAAATCGATCCGTTGGTCGGATTCATTCCCTCGATGCTTTTGGGTGCAATCGCCCTCGCGATCTCCTTGATGTTTGCCCAGACGCTTCCCGTCGTTCCCTCACAGGCCGGCTCGCTGTTGTTGCCAGCGTCATTTGCAACCGTGCTTACCGGCTTTATCGTGCTGACCACTCGCCGCAAGGCGATCACGCAAGTGGTTGGCTACCTTACGCTGGAGAACGGAATCTTCATCATGGGGCTCTCGATCCTCGAGGCGATGCCTTTCCTCGTGGAAATTGGCGTTCTGCTCGATCTCTTCGTCGGCATCTTCGTGATGGGGATCATCATCAATCACATCAACCGCGAGTTTTCGTCGCTGGACACCAGTCGCCTGAGCGCACTGAAGGAGTAGCTGGATGTTGTTTGCTTTGGTCTTGATTCCCCTGGCGTTCGCGGGCGTGGCCTTTGCGGTCCCATCCCAACGGTGGCGGCCGTGGCTCCTCCCGCTCGGGGGCGGTGCGCACCTTGGCCTCTACGCGGCAGCGTTGCGCGAGTCCAACCTTTCCGCGCTCGACGGGTGGCTGGTTTTGGACCCGTTGGGCCGGCTGGTGCTGGGCTTGATCAGCGTGCTGTTCTTACTTTCATCGCTGTACGCACCTGCTTGGCTGGCGCTACGTCCTGGCCGATCCAATCGGGTGTTCTGCGCAAACCTGCTCATCTCCCTCTCGATGATCACGTTGATTACCGTGGCTCATCATCTGGGGCTAATGTGGGTGGCAATCGAGGCGACCACGCTCGCGATTGCGCCGCTCATTTATTTCAACCGCAGCGGGCGATCGCTTGAGGCCACGTGGAAATATCTGCTCATCGGATCGGTGGGGATCGCCCTCTCGCTCATGGGCTCCTTCTTTTTGGCGTACTCCGCGGTTAGCTCCAGGCTTGAGTCGTCGCTGCTGTTCGAGGATCTGATCCGCGACGCACCGCAACTTTCGCGTCCGTGGCTGCACGCAGCTTTCGTCCTGCTCCTCGTCGGGTACGGGACAAAGATGGGGCTCGCGCCGATGCATACCTGGAAGCCTGACGCGTACGGCGAAGCGCCTGGGTTGATCGGAACGCTGCTCGCGGGAGGGCTCACCAGCGGCGCATTCCTCGCGATCCTACGCTTTTTTCAAATCTGCAGCGCAGCCGGCGAGGCCGCATTTGCGCGTCCGATGATGGTCGCGCTGGGTCTCATCTCCATGGCGGTGGCTGGGGTATTCATGGCTCGCCAGCGCGATTTCAAGCGCCTGCTCGCGTATTCAAGCGTGGAGCACATGGGGATCCTGGTAGTGGGTGTTGGCATCGGCGGGACAGCCGTATTCGGGGCCCTTCTACATCTGCTTAACAACGGCCTCACCAAGGGGGCCCTCTTCCTCTCGGCGGCCAATATCCACCGCGCCTACGGTAGTAAGCTCGCCGCGGAAGTGACGGGCGCATTGCAGAAGGTTCCGATCTCCGCTGCGCTGTTTCTCATGGCTTTCTTCGCGATCACCGGCTCACCGCCGTTTGGGCCCTTCATCAGCGAATTCACCATCGTCCGAGCGGCAATTTTCAACGGCCAATATGCGGTGGCAGGCCTGTTTCTGCTGATGTTGGTCGTGGTATTCGTCGGCATGGGCGCGACCGTACTGCCGCTGGTCCAGGGGGAAGCGACTGCATCACGGCCCGACGCTCTCTTAACCCGAGAAACGTTTTTTAACGTCGCACCGCCGCTCGCCTTCATTAGCCTGGTGCTCCTTCTGGGACTCTACATTCCGCCGTTCGTGAGCTCGCTGTTGAAGGACGCGGTCGCCATGGTCGAGCTTCGGTGATGCGGTTGTTTCTTGAGATCTACAACGGTGAGCCAGTTCCGCGCGAGCGAATCCCCCGCCTCGCGTTTGAGGATTTCCGATACGCCTTGACCGAGGCTTCGGATCCCCGATGCCGAGTGTCCGCGCTGTTCGGTTACCCGAGCGATGGCGGCATCGACCTCCTCGCAGTGCTCGCGGCGGACGATACCGGCACGCTCTTAGTGACCCAAACGACCCTATCGGGGGACAGCTACCCATCGTTCACCCCCGAGCGTCCGGAGGTTCATTTGTTCGAACGAGAGCTCGCGGAGACTTGGGGCCTCAAGCCCCTGGGACATCCCTGGCTCAAGCCGGTTCGGTTCCTGCACTCTCGCCGTCCCGGTCACGACGCCTGGGGACGCGCCGATGCGGAGGCGATCATTCCGGGAGTGATTGACTTCTATCGGGTCGACGGTGAGGAGATTCACGAGGTCGCCGTCGGTCCGGTACACGCAGGGGTGATCGAGCCAGGTCATTTCCGGTTTCAGTGCCACGGCGAGCATGTTTTCCACCTCGAGATCTCACTGGGGTATCAGCACCGTGGCATCGAGCGTGCGCTCATCGGTGGGCCCGATAAGCGCGCCATCCACTATGCGGAAACGCTCGCGGGCGACACCTCGGTGGGCCATGCGACAGCTTACTGCCACAATCTGGAGGGGCTTTCGGGTTTGCGGGCCACGGCCCGCGGTCAGGCCCTGAGGGCGATCGGGCTGGAGCTCGAGCGACTCGCCAATCACACCGGAGACCTCGGAGCGCTTGCGGGAGACATCGCGTTCTTGCCCACCGCATCGTACTGCGGGCGGCTCCGCGGGGATTTTCTCAACCTCACTGCGCTGCTGTGCGGCAGCCGCTTTGGGCGGGGACTGGTTCGCCCGGGCGGCGTCGCTTTCGATGTGGACAACGCGCGCATCGAAGAGGCGCTCGGACGGCTCGACGCTGCGGCCCGAGACGTCAGAGGTGCCGTGGACCTCCTTTGGAACAGCGCGTCCGTCCAAGCTCGCTTCGAAGATACCGGCCGCGTTAGCCCAGAGGCGGCGCGCGCGCTCGGGCTGGTGGGACCGGCCGCGCGAGCCTGCGGCCTTGCGCGAGACGTTCGGAAGACGCACCCGCTCGGGCTGTTCCAGTTCGTGCACATTCCCGTTTCCACGTGGCACACTGGCGACGTTTTCGCTCGCGCGTACGTTCGCGCACTGGAGATTCAGCGGTCGGTGGCATTTATCCGGGGCCTACTGAAAGAGCTTCCCGCGGGAGCAATCAAGATTCCAGTCGGGCATCTACGCCCGAATCATTTGGCGGTTTCGCTGGTCGAGGGTTGGCGCGGAGAGATTTGCCACGTAGCGCTCACCGACCGAGCCGGCCGGTTTGCTGCTTATAAAGTTGTGGACCCGTCCTTCCACAACTGGTCCGGACTGGCGATGGCGCTGCGCGACCAGCAGATCTCAGACTTTCCCCTCTGCAACAAGAGTTTTAATCTCTCCTATTGCGGCTTTGACCTTTGAGCCGACTGCGATGCTCGACATCTTCCTTCAAAGACTGAAACAGGGACACCGGACCTCGGCCTATCCGATCAAGGAGCCGATGCTGCCAGACCGCTTTCGTGGCGCGCCCAAACTTGACCCGAGCAAATGCGCAGATGGGTGTCGCGCGTGCGCCAAGGCCTGCCCCACGGATGCATTGCTGGTAGACGCGGAGGGGGGACCTCGGCTCGACTTGGGGCGGTGCCTGTTCTGCGCGGAATGCACGACGGCGTGTCCCGAGGGCGCCATCGTGTTTACCCGCGAGTATCGGATGGCGGCCAGCCACCGCGAGGACTTGGTGGTTACCCAGGAGGTGAAGGCGCGCAGCGCCGCGCTTGACGAGAGGCTCCGCAAGCTCTTCGGGCGTTCCCTCAAGCTGCGGCAGGTAAGTGCCGGCGGATGCAATGGATGCGAGGCCGATGTGAATGTGCTCGGTACGATTGTGTTCGACCTCGGCCGCTTTGGAATTCAGATGGTTGCTTCACCTCGCCACGCCGACGGCTTGCTGATCACAGGTCCGGTGACGCAGAACATGAAGCTTGCCCTCAGGAAGACTTACGACGCCGTCCCAGCTCCGAAGATCGTGATCGCCGTGGGTGCCTGCGCCATTTCGGGAGGACCCTTCGCTGGACACCCGGAGGTCAACGACGGGGCGGACAGCGTGGTGCCTGTGGATCTGTATATCCCCGGATGTCCGCCGCACCCGTTCACAATACTGGATGGGCTGCTTCGGTTACTTGGCCGCATCGACGAGACGAGAGACGCCAGCTCAATTGGCGGTTGACGAGCGCCACCCTCGCTCAATGACGAGGAGCGCTTCGTGCCAGAGCGCCCGCGAGTCCCCGCGGATCATCCACCTGTACCGCGAGGGTTTTTGACCGGCGGGAGATGCCCAAAGGGCCCCGCACCTCCATCGGGAAGCGGAGGCGAATCACCAGATTCGGAGCGCCCAGGACTTTCAGCCGCAGCGATCCCGCCGGCGCGGGGCCGACCTCGACAGACTCGATCGCCTCGCGAGGGATATTCGCCTGCCAGCGCAGACCGAGCCGGAGCCGCAGCACCTCGCCATCGATTCGAGTGACTCGGTTTCGAAGCGCGCGGGCGTCGCCAAGCAGCCAGAGTAAAGCGTACAGGTGAAGCCCCGCGGCGATCGCAGTGAACACCGCCCCGAAACGACTCAGCCAGATCTCGATGGGTATCGCCTCAGCCACCGTTACCAGGCCGAGCGCAAACGCTACCGCGCTCCAGCCGGCTTTTTGCCCATGGGTAAACCCTTGCTCGCGATTCGCCGGGTCAAAGGCGGAGTACAGGACCGAGAGCTCAGTTGCGACGACTCGCGCGGCGACGTTGTCTCCGAACACTCCGGCGCAAGCTGCCCGAATTCGTTGGTCGGCATCGCCGCCCGCTTTCATCGCTGCCCGTCCGGCCCGGAAGGCCACCACGAGCAGCAGCAATTCGATCGGAATTGCCAGGACGCGCATCCTGGCTCCGAACAGAAGCGCGCAAACGACAACGCCAATGCACGCCGCGCGGAGGATGGATCGCTTGGAAGCGATCCCGGGCCTCACCACCAGCAGCCACCAGGCGGCTGGGAGGGCGACGACCAGGTCAAATGTGGCTGCGGACGTGAATAAGCCCGGATGGACCGGAAACTGTCGAGAGGAAACCAGCGCCAGCTCGGCCGAGAGTGTCGCGGCCGCGAGGAACCCGAACAACACCACGGGCCGAGCTCGAGAGGCTACGAATGACTCCACGAAGCAAGCCTAACAGAGACCAATCTCGGTTACATACCCCAGTAGACGCCTTCGGGCGGCGGCCAGCTGGATTCAGAGCTTCGCGCAGGCTTGTCCGGACGGGGAAGCGGCTGGTGGAAATTGCGCGCCGTGGAGCGGCGGGCGCGAATGAAGAGCAGCCCCGTGGTCGCCGCCGCCAACGCGATAAACCTGGAAAACAAGTTGGAATTCGTCATGGCATCTTCTCCTTTGCGTGTCTGCTAGAGAGATCGTAGGCCGCGCGAAAAACACGACAACGCGAAGGGCCGCCGGCCACGGCGCCGTAATCCCTTGAATTTGGTCACGCCTCTGGAGAAGGCGCCGTTGGACAGTTGCCATGCTCCCACCGCGGCGCCAAACTTGACGCAAAGGGTGGGATCCAAGAGGCTACAAAGGAGCCAGGGGTGGAGCGTGGGACCCGAGATTTCGGCTCTCATCGATGCTGCGGAAAGAGGCGAGGGGAGCGCTTCGGAGGCGTTGTTCAGAGCCCTCTACGATGAGCTGCATCGACTTGCCCGGCGAGAGCTGGCGCAGCGTGGGGCGGGTGCGAGCCTGGGCGTCACCACCTTGCTCCACGAGGCTTACCTGGACATGGCCGATCGGACCGGGCCGTCGTTTCCCGACCAGGCTCGCTTCATGAGCTATGCGGCTCGAGTGATGCGCGGCCTGATTATCGACAATGTACGCAGCGGCCGGGCGGGCAAACGCGGAGGGCAATTCGAGATCACCGCGCTTGACACCAAGGCGGCAGAGAGCGCCGGGGAAGAGGCGGAGCTCACCCGGATCAGCGACGCGCTCGATGAGCTCGCCAAGGTCGACCGCTCGCTGGCGGAAATTGTGGACCTCAAGTTCTTCTGCGGCTTTTCCTTCGTCGAGCTGGCCGCGATGCGTGGGGTCTCCGAACGCACCGTCCAGCGGCAGTGGGAAAAGGCCCGCATCTACCTCCACCGAAGCATCCGCTCCGAATCGACGATCTGAAACGGGCGCAGGGTGGTGGCGCTCGGCGTCCCTCTGCTGGGAGTTGCGAAGCGCCAGAGTTACCCTCGCTCCTCGCGCCAAGTCAGAAGCGCCGCGACTACAGCGCTTGAAGGAAAGCAACCAGATCCGACTTCTCGCTCTCTGTCAGATGGATGTCGAACCGACTGTCATAGAAGTTCACCACTTCGGACAAATCTGCGGCGAAGCCATTGTGGAAATAGGGAGCTCGAGCCGACAGCCCACGGAGGATCGGTCCCTTGAATTTGGAGATGTCCCTCCATCGCCCGGTGATCAGCGCGCGGCCCGGATCGCTCGTTCTGATCAGCTCGCCAGTGGTGCGATTTCGCAGCGTATACAACGGAAAGTCTGGCGTCCGCCGACTCTCGTCAGCCAGACCAATGTCGATCGGCAGAGACACCGAGTGATTGCCGCTGTTGGGAGTGTCGTGGCAGGTGGTGCAAGTGCCCACCAGATCCTCGACCTGGAGATCGTCGTTCAGGCCCTTTACTTCGCGGATGTGAATCGTTCGGGTGTTGAATAGATTCTCGCCGCGCGCCACCGCTGCTCGGGCGAAGTGTTGGCTTCCGCGGTGCAGGTTCGACCAGGCGTCGAAAATGGTGAACACGTGAGAATCGAAGGGCCTTCCGGTCGGGTCGGCGCCAAGGACATCGTTGATGCCGATGTAAAAACGTTCGCCGGCGAGAAACGTCGGTCCCCCCTGAGCCGATCCCTCGTCCAACCTGCCTGCATCGTCGTCTTCAACTGCAGCGGTGAAGAGCGTCAACTCGAAGTCGACGATTTCGCGCCGCTGTTGCGGGGTGAGGTCAAACTCCGCTTGGGCGTGGCCGCGGGTTGCCGCGTTCGATTGGTCCAGCAAGTCAAAGTCCATCGATTGCCCGCGGAAGGTTTCCCGCCCGTCCCACATCACGGTGGCAAGGAATTGCAGATTGGTTGAGGGCAACGGCCGCCGAAACAGCGACAGTTCGCGACTGCTGGCGAAATGATAGGGGTCGTCAACATCGACCAGCTCGAATTCGGCGTCCTCCGGAATGCTGATTCCGACGCGGATCACCGCCTTGCTCAAAAGCATGCTGTAGCCATTCCGGCGCGCTTCAATTGTGGAATCGTCGATTTCGGGGGAATTGGCTCCGTCGTTTTTGCGAAACAGCGGATCGAGACCCTCGCTAGACTCGAATCTTGCCCGTACGTGCGGAGGAATGATTGTCCAACCGTCGCTCGCCTGGTGGCAAGAATCGCATCGCCGGCCATTGGTACCGAGGCTGGTAAAGAAGGCATTTTGGGTGTCAATCTTGCCTCCCGCGGTAAAGGTCTGAATGCTCCCTGTGGCAGTCGCAAACGGCCTGAGCAGGCTGTCCTCACCCGGGTCGTCGGACGGCGGCGAGTCGACCGGCCTTGGGGTTTCCTTTCCAAATGCATCGGGTGGTCCGCCGCTGCAACCGCAAAACAGGCACAGCAGAATGTTAAACCCCAACCAGGCAAATGCCGCGCCGAAAAAAGAAGCATGTCCGAGAGCCTTCATTGATTTCTCTCCCATTCGTCTGCCCGCGAACCGCGGTCCAGTTGCTATGAAGATCGGAACACCGGCCAAAAAGACGACAGACCGATACCTTCTGCAGTGGGGATTCCGGAGCGACGCTGGGCAGCCATGCCACGCGCATTGGCAGCACCTTGCGTCGTGTCACTCCTATTTCGCGATTCGCCCCTGGCGGAGTAGATAGTCGCTGGCCACGTTCGTGGCGAACGTCATCATGGCTACACGACGCTCAATGCATCAGCCTGCGCCGCCCGCATCTGCAGACCAGGAGGCTGAGCGCGTTCGACTCCCGGCCCGAGCAGCGCAGGAGCAGGCAATTTTCACACTCGATCCTCAGGGACAGGTGTCCAGCTGGAATCCGGCGGCGGAACGGCTCACAGGTTATCGTGCGGACGAGATCATCGGAAAACACTTTTCCGTTTTTTACACAGCCGAGGACGTGGTCGCCGCAAGACCTCAGCGCTCGCTCGAGGAAGCGATCAAAACCGGCAGCTACGCCGGCGAGGGCAGGCGGGTTCGAAGGGACCGCTCTCAGTTCTGGGCGCAGGTCTTGATCACGCCCCTCCTCGGGCCGGATGGAACGCTCCGAGGCTTCGCAAAGGTCAGCCGGGACATCACAGAGGAAAAGCGAGGCGAGGACCTGTTCCATGCGCTTCTGGAGGCCGCTCCAGACGCCATGGTCATCGTCAATGAATCCGGCGTGATCACCTTGGTCAATGCCCAGACGGAGCGGCTCTTCGGGTACGACCGGGGTGAGCTGATTGGCCAGCCGGTGGAGGTGCTGATTCCGGAGGACCTGCGAGCCGGCCACGTTGGCCATCGCACCAAATTTGCGCAGGAACCGCGAACGCGCGCGATGGGCGAGAACCTACAACTTACCGCTCGCCGCAGGGATGGTACTGAGTTTTCCGCCGAAATCAGCTTGAGTCCAATTCCGACCGAGCGGGGATTGTTGGTTGCCAGCTCGATTCGCGATGTCACCGCAAGGCGGCGGATGGAAAAGCTCTCGACCTTCGGACAGCTCGCGGCCTCGATCGGTCACGAGCTGCGAAACCCCCTCGGGGTCATCGACAGCTCACTTTTCATCCTGCGAAAAAACATGGGGAGTGCCGAGATTGCCAATAAGCACTTCGACAGAATCGGTTCACAGCTGAAACTCGCGAATGAGATCGTGACCAAGTTGCTGGATATGATCCGCGACAAACCGCCGGTGCGCGGCCGCGTCACCATCTCCGATCTGGTAGCGAGCGCGGCGGCATCCCTCGAGTGGCCTCCTGGAGTGACCCTGGTTGAAAGCGGATTGGAGGGATTGCCCCCGGCGATCGGTGACCAGGCTCAGCTTCGACAAGTGCTAGTCAACCTGTTGGAAAATGCCATTCATGCGAGCTCACCCAAAGGGGAAGTGAGGGTCATCGGGTCGGTGGAGGGGCCAAACGTGTTGCTCGCAATCGAGGACACCGGCCCCGGTGTAGACGCTGCGGTTTTGCACCACCTCTTTGAACCGCTGGTGACCACCAAAGCCAAGGGCATTGGCCTGGGTTTGGCCCTGGTGCGCCGAATCCTGGAGAACCACGGAGGCTCGATAGCCTACCAGCCGGGAAAAAACGGGGGAGCACGCTTTAGTGCACGGCTGGTTGCTTTATCAGGGTCCTGAGTTGCTCCAGCGGGAGCGGCTGCTTGCACAACACGGCGATGCAGCCTTCCTCCAGGGCCCGCTCCAGGGAGTGATCATTGGCATAGGCAGTAACGATGACCGAGAGGAGCTTCGGCTGCAGTTGATGTGCTTTGCGAATCAGCTGGAGCCCATCCATCAGCGGCATCTTGAGATCGCTCACCAGAAGATCGAACGGCTTGGAAGCGAGTAGCTGAATCGCGCTGTTTGGATCGGTGGCGATGACCGCCTCTCCGCACCAAGAGAGCAAAATCTCGGCGAGGTTTTCTGCGAACTCAACATTGTCATCCACCACCAAGCAGCGTTCCATCATTCGCTCGTTCGGCGCTCGCGCAGCAAAGCTTCCGCGGCGGCAGTAGCCGTATTCGACGATAGATCAGCCGATCTGCATTTCAAAGTCTGCCACCAATGCCGAGGTGACCCATCTACAAAGGTAACGGAGGAATTAGACACGATTCTCAACGAGTTGAATAAACCGTATCGGAATCCGCAACCCCGGTGCACGGGTGAAGCTCAAGCCGATGGTGGCGGGGTGCTCACCCCTTGAGCACCCCTCGCGGCACCAGGCGAGCCACCTTCCTTGCTATCCCCGCGCGAGTGACCACGTCGACTACGCGTTCAACGTCCTTGTAGGCGATGGGGGCTTCTTCCGCGAGCTCGGCGTTGGAGACGCACCGGACGATGATGCCCCGGCTTTCGAGCTCCTTGCGCAACACGTGGCCGGTAACTTCTCGCTTCGCGGCGGTGCGGCTCAGGGCACGTCCTGCGCCATGACACGCGCTGTTGAGCGAAAGGTCGCGGGCGGCATTGGTGCCCACCAAAACGAAAGAGGCGGTTCCCATGCTCCCCGGAATAAATACCGGCTGGCCGATTCCGCGATATACGGCCGGAATGTCGGGGCTCGATGGTCCAAGAGCGCGGGTTGCGCCCTTTCGATGAACGCAAAGCCTCTGGCTTCCAAACTGCTCGATCTTGGCGATGTTGTGAGCGACGTCGTAGACCAAGCTGAGCCGCGAATTCGCTCCACCCCCAAGCACACGGCCGAAAGTTTCGCGCACCCGGTGCGCGAGCACTTGCCGATTGGCCCAGGCGAAATTTGCAGCCGCGCACATCGCCCCGAAATAGTCGCGCCCGTGCCGGGACGAAAAGGGCGCGCATGCCAGCTGCCGGTCGGGAATTGAAATTTTGTACCCCGTGAGTGCCTGGTCCATGACACGGACGTAGTCGGTGCAAACCTGATGGCCCAGCCCCCGCGAACCCGAGTGAATCAGCACCGTGAGCTGATCCGGTGCCAATCCCAGGCGGTTGGCCGCGAGCTCGTCGAAAACGGTATCCACCCGTTGCACTTCCATGAAGTGATTTCCACCTCCGAGCGTCCCAAGCTGGTCCTGGCCGCGCTGCTTGGCTCGCTCGGAGACTTTTGAAGCATCGGCATCGGTCAGGCTGCCGAGAGATTCGATTCGTTCCAGGTCCTCCTCGACCCCGAGTTTCTTCTCTCGAACGATGTACTTGCAGCCTTCGTTCAGAACTCGGTCCAGCTCGTCAGGCGACAAACTCAGGCGCCCATGCCGGCCGTATCCGGTGGGAATGTTTCGACTGAGCTCGTGAACCAGGCTGGGAAGCTCAGCTTCGACGTCTGGGAAGCGTAAGGAAGAGGCGAGTAGACGGACGCCACAATTGATGTCGAACCCGATTCCTCCCGGCGAGATAACACCGTCGGGTAGCAGCGTCCCGGCAACACCGCCCACCGGAAACCCATAGCCTTCATGCATGTCCGGCATCCCGAGCGCTTGTCGGGTGATGCCGGGAAGGGCGCAGACGTTTACCAGTTGCTCGAGACTGTGATCGCGTTCCAACTGCGCGAGTAGATGCGCGTCCGCGAATACGCGCAGCGGCACGTGCATGTCGGGGCGAAACTCGCGCCCCAGCTCGTAAACCACTTCGCTCACCTGCTTCAGCTCGGGGATTGCCATGCGCCGTCTCAGACGTCGAGTATCAGGGTCGCAGAATAACCATTCTCTTGCGAAGCAATTTTCAGCCGATGGTATGTGGCTGCCTTGACCGCGGTTCGCAACCGCTCCGGCGTCCTGCCCCGAATTTCCGCCTCCAGCTCGGTGTCCGAGAGGCGGTGAACTTTAGCTTCGCCGTAGACGTTGTGTTCCGTTTCGGAACGGAAAATGAGCTCGTTCAGCCACTCAACCAGAAGAGCCTCGCGATCCGGCGCCGACAGCTTCACCAGCTCGACGCTCGTGTTGGTGCGCTCCGCCAGCCGTTCCACCATCAGCTCCCCTAGGGCCTTGGCCGCCTCCTCGAACAGCTGTGCCAGCGTGGGAGCCACCAGGTGGAGCTGAACTTCTCCGGTGTGTTCGTCGAACCAGTGCCTGGATGGGCTTGTCATTTGTCAGTGCGGCTCCACGATCGGCGCGGCCGGACGCCAACGAAGGAGCCGCTTTTCCAGGGCCGTGACAGCGAAGTCCAGGACCAGCGCGAACGCGGTGAGTACCAGAATACCGGCGAACACGGTGTTGATGTCGAAAGCGCCTTCCGCTTGGAGGATGAGATATCCGACGCCAGAGGAGGAACCTAGGTATTCGCCGACCACCGCGCCCACGAAGGCCATTCCGATCGAGGTGTGCAGGCTCGAAAATACCCACGCGGTTGCGGACGGCAGGTAGACGTAGCGCAGCAATTGCCGTCGCGTCGCGCCGAGCATCCGCGCGTTGGCGAGCACGATTGGGCTAACGTCCTTGACGCCCTGGTAGACGTTGAAGAAGACGATGAAGAACACCAAGGTGACCCCGAGCGCCACCTTCGAGAGAATCCCAAGCCCAAACCACACTGCAAAGATTGGCGCCAGGATCACCCGTGGCATTGCGTTGGCGGCCTTGATGTACGGGTCCAAGAGGCTGGAGGCAATCGGCGCGAGTGCTAGCCACAGTCCGATGACAAGGCCGAGCAGGGTGCCGGTGGCAAATGCCAGCAACGTCTCGACCAGCGTCACCCCGAGGTGCGCGTAGATTTTTCCGTTGATGAACCAGCGCGCCACGTTTTCGAGCACCAGGGTAGGGGTGCCGAAGAAGAAACGCGGGAGGATGCCGGTGGCGGTTAGAAGGTGCCAGGCGCCGAACACCGAAAAGAGCAGCAACAGCCGGTAGGCGAAAAGTCGGATGCCGCCTCTAGATGAGTTTCTGCTGCGCATGCCCCTTCAGGACCTCCCCTTTGAGCAGCTCCCAAATGCGTTGGTACAACTCGAGGAAGCGCTTGGTCAGCCGGACCTCCGCAACGTCGCGAGGCCGCGGCAAATCGATCGCGAACTGCCCAATGGGATGCGCCGCGGGTCCGGCAGAGAACACGACGACGCGGTCGGCCAGGGAGATCGCCTCCTCGAGGTCGTGGGTGATGAAAAGGACGGACTTGCGGTTGCGCGTCCACAGCTCGAGCAGCTCATTCTCCATCAATTGCCGCGTCTGCACGTCAAGCGCGCTGAAGGGCTCATCCATGAGGATGATGCTGGGATCGAGGATCAGCGTCTGCGCTAGCGCGACGCGCTTGCGCATTCCGCCGGAGAGCTGGTGGGGGTAGCGCGATCCGAAGTCCTCGAGCCCGACGCGCGCGAGCCATTCCTGGGCGCGCCGAATGCTCTCGAGGCGTTCAAGCCCGCGAAACTGCAAACCGGCAGCGACGTTCTCCGCGGCGTTGCGCCACGGCATCAGGCACTCGGCCTGGAACATGTATCCGGCGTGCCGGTTCAGTCCCCGAAGGGGCTCGCCTAGGACGCGCACCGTCCCGGCGCTGGGAGCGAGCAGTCCCGCGGCGACGTTGAGGAGCGTGGACTTCCCACAGCCCGTCGGTCCAACCACCGCGACGAACTCGCCCGGTGACACCTCTATCGAGACGTCGCGAACGGCGATGTACGAGCTTGCGCCCGCGAAGGTGCAGGTGATCTGCTCGAGCGCGAGCGCCGGCGTCACTTCTTGAGGGCCTTGTCGACAAATCGGTTATCGAAAGTCTTGGCTAAGTCGATCTTGGCACTCATCACCGAAGGCTCGAAGAGCTTGAGCAACTTGTATACGGACTCGGCGCCCTCGTGGCTGAACTTGCCCTCCGAGGAGAAACCGGGGATCGCCTTGGCGAGTGCGGCTTTCCAGGTCTCCTGATCACCCGCGTAGTACTCGGGCGGCACGACCTCGAGTATCTTGTCCACCGGCGCGGTCTTCACGAATCGGAGCGCTCGCACCATGGCGTTGACCACCGCCTGCGCCGTGTTCGGATTCTTGTCGATGAACTCGGGCCTCGTGTAGATGCAGCCGGCGGCGTAATCGGGGCCATACCACTTTTTCATCCCCTCCTCGGTGCGTGTATCCACGACGACGATGACGGCATTGTCGCGCTCCAGACGGGTGATCACCGGATCCAAGTTGGAAATGCCGTCCAGCTCGCCCTTCTCCATTGCGGCGACCGCGCCGCTCGATGCGCCCACGCCGATGATCGAGACGTCGTCGGGCTTGAGACCGCCCTTGGCAAGGATCGCGTTGACGAAGAAGTTGGTGCTCGAGCCTGGGGCGGTCACTCCGATCTTCAGGCCCTTGAGGTCCTTGGGCGACTTGTAAGACGGGGCGCGATCCTTGCGCAGCCCAAGCGCGATCGAGGGGTAGCGTGTCTGCAGGACGATCCCGATCACCGGCGATCCCCGCGCCTGCATCGTGACCGTGTGCTCGAAGGAGCCGGAGACGAGGTCCGCGCTCCCGCCCATCAGCGCTTGCAGCGACTTGGCGCCGCCGGCGAAATCGGGAATTTGCACGGAGAGACCTTCGTCCTTGAAGTAACCAAGGCGCTCCGCGAGCGTGAGCGGCAGATAGTAGAAGAGCGTCTTCCCTCCAACGGCAATGGTGAGGTTCTTCTTCTCCAGATTTCCCGGAGCGGCGAGGGCTATGGCCAACACCAGTGCTAGGGTCATCGGTCTACCTCCTCGAGGCGGTGCCGGTCGGTGATCTTCCCTGCCTTGGCGACCTGCCCAGGAACCTCATGGCCAAAAGCCGTCCCGCGAACGGGCTGCGATCAACGTGCCCAGTTCGACAACTCGAAGGCCCAACCGCGGGCCGTGCCCTCCGCTCTGCACGGGGCCCTGCTATGCCACGTCGCTTCCTCGGGCGCCAGCGCCCGATGCAAGGTCCCTAAAGTCGCTGCGCAGAGGGCGGGCATCGCAATTGGAAGGGTCCATCAGCTCGCGTGGCTGTTGTCGATCGTCGCCTACGAGCGTATGTCTCGAATAGGCATGTCGCTCCGGGAATATCGCAAGAAGCGTCGCTTCGACATCAGCCCTGAACCGAAAGGGAAGGAGCAACTTACCCGGCAGAGCAAGGGGAAGTTGGCCTTCGTGGTCCAAAAACACCGCGCGACCGCGCTGCACTACGACCTTCGTCTGGAATGGGGCGGGGTGATGCTTTCCTGGGCTGTGCCGAAGGGGCCGAGCTACGACCCCAGCGTCAAACGCCTCTCGATGCAGG
>Ga0126384_10000388_pt1 | contig 23708 bp, 23 predicted proteins | sample PanSoiMetPlot_36_FD_92543 | JGI IMG/M metagenome (GOLD analysis project Ga0126384, IMG submission 92543) | Tropical forest soil microbial communities from Panama - MetaG Plot_36 | ecosystem: Environmental > Terrestrial > Soil > Tropical forest > Bulk soil | place: Panama | collected 2016-02-17 | reverse complement strand
GCAGCGAGCGCGTGGGCGGGCGAGGCGGAATTGAGTCTCGACCCGGCGCAGCTCCGGAGCGTGCTCACAGCGGAGTTCGAATTCGCTGAGGAGGCCTTTGCCGCCCTGTTGGCCGGCCTCGGCATCCATGGCTTGCCCGAGCCCGAGGGGTCGCCAGGGATCGATCAGGGCCCGAGCGAAGCTTCGTCATCACCTGTTCCCAAGCTAGACTCCCGGTGGGTCTACGCTATCGCTCGCTCGGTTCTGGGCCCGGTCATGAAGGAGGCCCGGTTCAAGCATGAGAATGGGATGCTGAGCTGGACCCGACCCCAGGAAGGTAAGCACCTGACCATCTGGCTGCAGGTCAGCCAGTACGGATTCGACCCTTATCGGGGATCGAAATTCACAGTTGAGTTCCAGCTGGGTGCGGAGTCGGCGGTCGGATCCGGCGGGGACAGCGTTCGGTTCTGCCGCCTGCTGCGCGCCGGTGAGCTGGAGGTGGTGAGAGCGCGCCAGAATCGAGTCATCGCCGGCCTGCCCGATCTGCCCGCCGCGCGGCTTGCAGAGCTCAGCCCCGATCTGAGGGACTACCACCGACGGCCGGAGCCCGTCTACTCTCCACGCGATGACGTCTGGTTCCGGTACCGATCCGGGCGAGATATAGAGGCCTGGTCCACCTACCTAGCAGCCATGATGCCAACGGCGATCGAACGCTTCCTGATCTGGGCCCAGCGGCCGTGGTATGGAGCCCCGCCCCAGCCCCTCCCCTGGTGAGCTGTTAGGTGTGGGGTCGGAGGGAGCGCTGGGGTACGAATTGCTATCCGAATACGATCGGGGGGTCGCTCGAACAGGCCCGTCCGGTTCGCGTTATATAAGCTACGGCCCACGAGCTTGCGAAGGCGAATTGGCTAGGGCTGCTATCAGAAAACCTGATAGGAATGCGCGGGTTGACAGCAATCCTGACAAGCGACCCGAGTGGATGAGAGCAACCAGCGATCTCCGGATCGTGCCAACAGAAAGGTGTGCTTTCGACTGAGCCATTGCTGGGCTCGCGATGATACGCCCTCCCCTCGAGAGCGCTGCTGACCGTGAGTACACCTGTCTCGTCAGTGACCTCGATCGGGGCCCTACTCCAACCGCTATGAGCTCGCTTCAACGGTTGGCGGAGCTTACACTGCGGCGCGTTCCTCACCGGGGCGCATCTTGAGGGAGCGTACCTAACCACGGCGCACCTACAACGTCCAGTTTTCGGGCCGCGTCGTTTTGGTCGTCTCTGGCGGCTGTCTCGTCGAGTACAGCTGGTGCGCGGCGGCCGACCCGGCCCTCGCGGATGCGCACCATCATTGTGAAGCTGAGTTGGTAGGCGAGGTTGTTCAAGTCGTCCAGTTTGGTCCTGGTCTCGGCCACGGAGGCGGGATCGAGACTGCTGTTCTGCCGGTCCACGGACGCACGGTACAGCGATTCGAGGTGTTCTCCGGCATCCTTGGACGCCTCGTAAACAACCCGGTCAAGGAAGTCGCGAACATCGCGACCGAAGTATGCCCCGACGATCGCCAGGCGGGCGTTGCGTTCGTCGTTCCACTCCAGGAGGACCTGGTCGTACTCCTGCAGCCTCGCGTCGAGCACGTCACGCGCGAGTTGTCCGTTCGCGTGGGCGAGGGTGGCCCATAGCAACCGCTGCATCCGGTACGACCGTTTGTCCACCAATGCCGATAGCGAGCGGCAGACGTTGCTCGCGCGGTTGATGTCATCCTCGCGTAAGCGTTGCTCGTTCTGATAGTGCCATGAGCGTTGTTGCAGGATGCTGGCGAAGAGCCCGCCAACAATAGTCGTCAGCACGAATCCGAGCAGGATCGGCAATGCTTGGTTCCACACGACGAATCTCTCCCTAAAGTCCTTCGCTGCACCCGGCGGCGATGTCCACGCGTCGGTTGGTGTAGCTATTCACGCAGCAGCGCGCTCGCAAGGCGATCGACTTTCTGAATGACATTGCACACTTGAGAGTCGCATACGTTGATGTCTCGTCCGAGCAACAGTTCAAGAGGCGTGGATGCTGCAGTGGCAGCGCGGGATCGAGCACCGCGTCCTCAGGACGCGCCCCCGCCTCGGCCAGGCAGGCGGAGAGGTTCCGCGGGCACTGCCGCGCCTGGGCGAGCGGATCGTCGCGGGGCCGATCTTCAGCGGCCCCGGGCCGCGGTGCGGTAGTCAATCGCGCGGAAGCACCCGTGGACGTGGTCGTTGACCACGCCGACGTTCTGCATGAACGCGTAGACGCTCGTGGGCCCGACGAAGCGGTACCCCTGAGACTTCAACTGCTTGGCAAACGCTTCCGCCTGCGGCGTCGACTGGGGAAGGTCGGCGACGGACCTGGGTGCCCTCTTACAGGTGATCTCGTATGACTTCGCGAGCGCCACGAGGTTGGGCGACGCGGACATCATCGCACGCGCGTTGTCGACGGTGGCCTGGATCTTGCCACGGTTGCGGATGATCGAGGCGTCCTCCATCAGCCGGTGCTCTGTGGCAGCCCACCCGTACGACCTCATCCATGTGACCCCCGAGCGGCGACTCGCCAATCGTCAGTCGCGAGACGTTGGGGCCCGGTGCGGCTGAGGACCTGATGAGATCGCTCCAGCCCGGAGCACACGCGAGCACCATTTCGGCGGCTTCGGAGGCTGTCAGACCGGTCGTGTCGATAAGTGAGTCCGCAATCCGATTGGCGTCAAGACCGTGGGCTTCAGCCGCCGCTGAGTCGATGGCGTGGCCGAGCTCAACGCCGGTTAGGCCAACCAGAGAATCGCCCGCGAGTCTCGGTCCTTCACCAGCCGCCCGACGCCGAATGTGGTGAGCGAGCTGCGCATCCGAGGCATGCAGGCTGACCGTGTGCGTGAGGGGCAGAGCGACCGTGTACTTTGTGAGGTCCTCGCTGGTCGGAATGGAACCGTTGGCCACCAACGCGTGTGCGCTGCATGACCTGAAGGTCGCCCACAAGGCGCCCGCGTTGCACGCTTGAACCGCGTGTCGATCAGTTTGTTCTTCGTGTGGTGGCTCGAAGAAGCCGAGTTGGCGGACGTCAACGAAGCCGGTTCGGACGTCCGCACCCGTCGTGCGCTGGAAGGCGTGCCACGCGACCGTCGACTTGCCGACGCCGGTTGGTCCACAGATCAGCAAGACCGGCTCGGGCTCGGGCAATTGTGTTGCACCAGCTGCTCTTGATGGATCGCTGACCCGGCCTTGAATCGGCTCCAATGGCATCGCTGCGATCGTCAAGCGGACGACCTCATCCACCGAGTGCCCGGTGGTGTCGACCCTAGCGTGGGCAAAGGTCGAGCGTTCCTGCGCTTCGGCGTACTCGAAGTACCCCGCCAGCGCTGCGTCGGACAAACCTCGTGCGACCAATCGTTCTTCGTGTGCGGCCCGCTCCAGATGTAGACGGCACCATCTGATGCTGGCCGTCCTGGCCTCCTCTGAGTAGGTTGAAGCCCACTCCTCCTCGACGACTCCGGACACGATGAGGACCCGCGCACCGTGTAGACGAAACGTCTCGGCGACTGCAGCGAGGTTCCTCGCCTTCATCCGATCTCGGGTCGGATCTGAGGGCGGTTCCGGATAACAGATGCCGATTTGATCGATGTCAACGTATGCGACCGCGACGCCGGCCTCGTGCACGTGGCGGTAGGTGGCCCACGCGACGGTCGACTTGCCAATGCCGGGAGGCCCACAGATCCACAGGACCTGGAGTGTTTCGGACGCCACGTCAGGCCTTCCTGGCAATCAGGATTTCCGTGTCGCCGGGCCAGTCCCAGAAGGTGCCCGTGTCAGTGAGCCGATAGAGTTTCGCAAGCACCTCGTTGCGGAACTCATCGAGGTTCGGACCGAAGCGCTCTGGGGCGGCGAACGAGGTACTGAAGAGCAGCTCCAGCACACTCTCCGGCGTTCGAATGATGTCCCGACGGCCCGGGAGGATCAGCTCCTCACAGCCGGCGAACACCGAACGACGCAGCAGGGCTATGTAGCGCTCTTCATCAGGTGCCGGCGGTGACGGCGTGAAGCCCAAGTACCCTTCGATCGAATCCCAGATGACCTCGTAAGGGATCGGAGGGATTCTGGCGGGGCCCGCTGGGAACTCAGCCGTGAAGCCTGGACGTTCCGGCATCCCGAAGCCGCGGAGCGCGTGGTGGATCAGCAGCAGCGCGCCCCCCGGCTTGAGCGAGTTGTGGACGATCTGCAGAGTCATTTCGCGGTCGGTGCGGTGGAGAGACTGGGCCAGAGTGATCGCCTGAAACGACCCCAAACCGAGCAGCGGAATGTCTTCTGCCCTTCCTTCCACCCACCGGACGTGCGAGTGACGGCAACCTGCCTTGCCCTCGGCCAGCATCTCAGGCTCAGGATCCAGGGCGATCACCTCGGCGAACGCGGGCGCCAGTTCAGAAGCGATGGTGCCCGGGCCGCTGCCGACATCCAGCAGGCGACCGGATCCGTCCCACCCTAGATGCTCAGAAAGCGCTCGCCCCAGATCTGCTGAGTAGGGCGGGCGGGCCTTGTAGTGCCGCGCCGCCGTCCGGAAGGGCCGATCAGCGACGCCGGCGTCGGCTCCAGACTGGTTTCGCACCGCGTGGAGGATACGCGGCCGCCTCACCCGCAGAAGTCGGACATCCGCCAGGTTGGCCGTGGCTTCTCGTGGAGCCCATCCTCGATGCAAAGGAGTGGTTCGCCGAGATGGACAGGATGGGTCCGGATTGAACTCATTTTGGTCGCTGTTTCGAATTGATTGCGACACCCGCAGTCCACCGAACCCTGTTGCGAAACCGTTGGCGACCGGCGACCGACATACAGAAGATGGTTGGCGAGACCAAGTATGGATTGCTCAGATGCCGTCCGCTCGATCAGGTCAAGTGCGGCGGAGTGGAGCGAAGGATCTGTCAGACCGGCGACCGCCGCTTGTATGCCGGTTGTCAGACCTTCTGCGGCTATCAATTCAAGTTGGTGAAATCCATGCTTGCGGAGGTACGGGTCTATCTCTTCTGGTCGGGCTCCGTATCCGTTATCGAACCGTCCACCGACATCATTGTCGAAAGCACCTGACTTAAGGAGGCGCTCGATCCACTCGCGGTCGAGCAAGCGATGCCGTTCGTCAGGCAACGCCATAGTTCGTCGAAGGAAAGCAAGTCTTGGCATGAAGGCCGCGAACAGCAGTCCGCCAGGCCGAAGGACCCTGGCCGCCTCGACCGCAGCTCCATCTCGGTCGGACTGCGACTGAAGGTGATAGAACGGACCAAGTTCGAGAACGACGTCGAAACTCGCGTCAGGCCACTGTGACAAATCACGCGCATCAGCCTGCCGGATGTCTTCAAGTCCGACACCAGCAGTCCTGGACCGTTCCCGGCCGATAGCCAGGAGCTCGGGAGACAGATCGGCCAGAACAACGTGATGACCCCGCTCCGCCAGCCAGATTGCGTAGCGGCCAGGGCCGCCGCCTACATCCAGTATGCGCTCCTCGTTGGTCAAATGGCGAAGCAGTGCCCGCTGAGTAAGCTCGAGCTCGATCGCGCCATCGGCCGGATTGTCCAGTCGGTTCCACTCGCGTTGGCCGAAGGACGCGTAGCACGCGCGGACACGATCCATACGACCGGCATTATCCATCTGGGACGAAGCAGGGTCGCCCACCGCCGAGCGTCACATTCGAAGGCTTATTGGTGCACCACCAACCTGGTCTCTTGGTTCGCGTTACTGGAAACTGCGGCCGGGCAATTGATTCGAGTTCGCTCAAGCCGCTGTGATCGGCCAGACCTACGTTCAGTGGCCTGCGGCCCTAGCAGCCCTGGAGAGCCTATTCTTGCGGGCTGAGGTAGAACCGAATGGATGTAGTCGAGTGGCTGCTGGACTCCGACCCGGCGATCCGCTGGCAGGTGATGCGTGACCTTACTGATGCGCCTGCGGAGGACGTCGCGGCCGAACGTGCCCGCGTCGCCAGCGAGGGCTGGGGCGCACGGTTGCTCGCTATCCAGCGCCAGGATGGCCAGTGGGATGGGGGCACCCCGACGTTTACCTCCACGGCTGCGGCGAACTGGTGGCAATCACTGCCACCCGAGAGACAAGGCACCCTCTTCCCCCAATGGACCTCCACCACGTGGAGCTTGGTGCTGTTGCGGGCGTTCGGCCTTGATCCCGCCAGCGCAGGAGCGCGCAACGCCGTCCGCCTGGTCCGCGAGCATTGCAGATGGGAGCACGACGGCGAGCCCTTCTTCGCGGGTGAGGTGGAGCCATGCATCAACGGCCGGGCCGTTGCAATCGGAGCCTACTTCTGCGAGGACGTCCAGGGCATCGTGGTCCGGCTCCTCGGAGAGCAGATGAGCGATGGCGGGTGGAACTGCGAGCAGGAGAACGGATCGACGCGGGGGTCATTCCACACAACGATCGACGTGCTGGAAGGCCTGCTTGAGTACGAACGAGCCACGGCGGGCCAACCGGAGGTGAGCGCCGCCCGCCTCCGCGCCCAGGAGTACCTCCTCGAGCGTCGGATGCTTCGCAGGCTCGCGACCGGTGAAGTGATCGACCCGGCCTGGACGCATTTCTCCTACCCGACCTACTGGCACTACGACGTGCTCCGAGGCCTCGACTACCTGCGCGAGGCCGCCGCCGCTCCGGACGAGCGGCTGGCCGAGGCGATCGACCTGGTCGAGTCCAAGCGCGATGCAGACGGCCGCTGGCCCCTCGAGAATCCCCATCCCGGCCGGCTGCACTTCGCGATGGACGAGGGGGAGGGCAGACCGAGCCGGTGGAACACCCTCCGCGGCATGCGTGTGCTCAGGTGGTACCAGGAGACTCCACGATCGGCCTCCTCCGGATCCGAGTCGGCCAGCGCGGGGTGATTCGTTGGCGACCGACTGGCTGAGCCGACCCTTGAGGTACGTGGTTCGAGTCCGCCGCGGGCCCACCATCGTTTTGACCCCGGCCGGGGCCCGTAACGGGCGCCTTAGCGGGGATGCTGTGGTCGGCCCGAACGCCAGACTTTGTTTGCCGACGTCAGATCAGTGGTGGTGACGCCCGTTTACATCCGGAAGCAGAAGCGCCCAGAAGGCAGCGGGTTCTGGGGTGCGTACCCGACCGCCGAAGACGAGTTCGGGCTATGGCTCTTCACTCCACGTGGGAGCCTGTACCGCGGCGAGAGCCGCGGGACCATCGGTTACTGCAACGTTGGCAGCCCGACCGGGCCCGGTATCCCCGTCATCCACCTTGTCCCTCCGAGCGCATGGTGGATCGCGACCTTTGGGCCCCCTGGCGAGGCGATGTGGAGTGTCACCTTCGATATCTCTACTCCTCCCCGGCTCTTTGATCGTGTTTGGAGCTACGACGATCTCGAGCTGGACGTGTTGCTGCACGGGCAGAGCGGTGAGGTTCGGATCGACGACCAGGACGAGTTCGAGGATGCCATCGCGGTTGGTCTGATCCACGAAGATGAGGCGGCTGCTGCCCGGGCCGCAGCGGCCTCCGCTGTCGAGCTCGTTTCCGATGGCAATGGCGTGTTCGCCCAAGCGGGACACGGGAGGCTGGCCGGCGCGCTCGACCTGGGCCTCGAACCGATCACGAAGCTGCCCGAGGTGGAACTCAAGAGCACCACGTAACCCATCCCGCCTGTGTCCAGCAGTGACCTGTAGTCGGCCGGCGCATCAGCGGCGGCCTGTGCGGCTCAGCCGGCGTTCCAGGCCGTCAGGGGTTCAGCCCCGCGTGGGTACGCGGTCGAGGCCAGGAAGACCAGTGCGTCGAACTCGGTGAAGCTGCTCGGCGTCAGCACGTAGTAGGTCGGGTTGAGCGTGCTGCCGGAGCGGACGGGGATCGACTGCACATCCGGCGCGTTCGAGGCGCTGTCGCGGTGGGTCAGGATGAACAGGGCGTCGCCAGCCTTAGCCAGGCGGGCCTCGACTGTGCCCGGTTCGGGCTCGTCGATGCCGTTGGGCTCGGAAACGCCCAGCGCCATGGCGATGACTGCATAGCCGGGACCGAGCGTCTGGGCCACCTGCGCCCCCGCCGGCCACCACTCCTTGACTCCCGGCTCCGGCGGGAGGTGCCACTGCGTCATACCGCGCTTCAGATGGCCCGTGGCTGCGAAGACCAGCACCTTGCCGCGACCGCGCTCGAGGGCCAGGAAGTGCTCGATGTTGTCGGCCATGATCAGGTCGCGGACCCCGAGCATCCTGGCGTAGGCACCGGGTGTCGCCAGCGCGGCGTGGGCATCCAGCAGCTTACGCGCGAGCTCGGCGTGGTGGAGAGCGTCGGCGAACCCGAGCGGATCGGTCCTGGCGGAGAGCTCCGGGCGCCGGACGCGCAGTTCGGCGGTCAGATCCAGGGTTGCGATCCGGAGCTCGGTGGCTCGCCCTGAAAGCCCGATCGACTGCGAGGGGTCGTACCAGGCCCCGGGTCGCTCCCAGTCGCCCGTCTCGCCCAGGAGGGGAGCGGTGCGGTGGCGCTGTGCCAGGGCGGCCGCTTTGTCAACCGAGTCCAGGTAGTCGAAGACGACGTCGAGGACGCGGCTCGGGCTCGCGAGACCGCCCTGGCCCAGAGGCAGGTCGAAGCCGTAGAAGTGGAGCTTCGGCGAATGGCCCGAGTCACGGTTGTACTCGCGGAGCCACTCGACCAGCTCGCGGTTGGCGTCGAGTGCACCGAAGGCGGCAGCGAACCATTCCTGCACGGCCGGGTCGGAGGGCTCCCTCAGACCGAGGATGTAGTCGTTGATCGCGCGCGCAGGTGGCGACGTGACCTCGATGACCACCGCGCTGTAGCCGTGCGCTTCGACCAGGCGCTGGAACAGGCGGTTGCGGATGCAGAGGATCTCCTCGCTCCCGTGCAGCGCCTCACCGAAACCGAGGAGCTCCACCGACGGGCCCAGCAGGCCGATGATGCGGTCGACCGCCGCGTCGATCGAGGTGGGGGAGTCGGCCTGGAAGTGGATCGCGTCCCTCGCGATCCAGTCGTCTACCGTGGGATGAGCGGACATGAAAACAAGTTCTCCTTCTTGAAGCTCGCCGCCTGGAAACCGCCCGAGCTGCGAAACGCTCATCAAACCAACAATCTGCAACGGCGGCGCCGCGCGTGAGGCTGCGCAAGTGAACCAAGTGCCGGCGAATGGCCCTATTACAGGGGTTGGAAGAGGGCCCGTTGCCGGCACTTGTTCCAATCCCGGTAGACCGGGCACCCGCAGCTACAGTTGTCGGTGGGTAGGTCCACCGTGGGTGGAAACAGTAACCCGGCGTGAGTAAGGGGAGACCATGACCACACTCGAGAACCGGCCGAAGACCGCACTCCTAGTCGTCGACGTGCAGAACGGCGTCGTCGAAGGGGCTCACAAGCGCGACGCGGTCGTCGCGAACGTCGGCAGCCTTGTCGAGAAGGCGCGGCGGGAACGGGTCCCTGTTGTCTGGGTCCAGCACTCCGACGAGCAGCTTGCGAGGGGGAGCGACGCCTGGCGGATCGTCCCCGAGCTCATTCCCGGCGACGCCGAGCCTATCGTCGAAAAGGGCTACGGCGACTCCTTCGAGGACACCACCCTCGAGACCCTTCTCTCCGGCCTCGGAGTCGGGCGACTCGTCGTCGTTGGCGCACAGACCGATGCGTGCATCCGCTCGACACTCCACGGTGCGTTCGTAAGGGGGTACGACGCGACGCTGGTCAGCGACGCCCACACGACGGAGGACCAGACGGCGTGGGGGGCGCCGGCGCCGGACCAGGTCATCGCGCACACGAACCTGTACTGGACCTACCAGACGGCGCCGGGGCGGACGGCCGGGACGGTCGAGACCAGGGACGTCGACTTCGGCGCCACGCCCTGAGCCTGTGCGACGCGGTGGGAGACTGGGGCCCTACATCGCCAGCGCGCCCGCCGCGATCGTCGTGGCCTATGAGCGCGCCAGCGTACGACGTCATTGCGGTGGTGCCCTTCTGCTACCCGAAACGGGGCGTCGGGAGGGGGAAGAAGAAGCGGAGGCCGCTCGCCGAGGTAGCGTCGGCTGAGCGCTTCGGACAGCCTTTGGGGTAGGCGACTCGAGGCCTTGCCGGTCTCGCGGATCCAGCGGGTCGAATAGGTCGCTGGGCACGCCTAACCAGACGGCTGCTGGAGGGGTCACAGGCGTGTAATCTGCCATCAAATGGCGGGAAGGGCCGCCAGGTCGAGAGCCGGCAACCTGCCGGCGGACCTGACGAGCTTCGTCGGCCGGCGTCGCGAGCTGGCCGAGGTCAAGAGGCTGCTGACCACGACCCGGCTCTTGACCCTGACGGGGAGCGGGGGAGCGGGTAAGACCAGGCTCGCGCTCCGCGCGGCCGCGGACCTGGCCCGCAACTTCCAGGGCGGCACCTGGCTGGTCTCCCTGGCGCCGATCGATGATCCGCTGCTTATCACGCAGGCCGTCTTCAGCGCTCTGGGCCTGCAGGACGTTTCGTCGCGGTGGTCGCTTTCGGCGTTGAGCGATTACCTGAGTGACAGGCGCCTGCTGCTCGTGCTCGACAACTGCGAGCACCTACTCGACGGAGCCGCCGGACTGGCAGGCACCTTGCTGAAATCCTGCCCCGAGCTTCGGGTGCTGGCGACGAGCCGTCAGGCTCTCGGCATGGCGGGCGAAGTAAGGCTCCGCGTCCCTCCGCTGTCGATGCCCGAGGGCGTTGACTCCTTGACCCCGGGGCAGATCGCAGGATTTGATGCGGTCGCTCTGCTCGTTGAGCGCGCCGCCGCCGTCCAGCCTGGCTTCTGCGTCGACGATTCGAATGCGACCTCCGTGCACCGCCTCTGCGCACGCCTCGACGGGATGCCTCTTGCCCTTGAGCTCGCCGCCGTGCGACTGGAAGGTCTGACTGTGGATCAGCTACTCGATGGCCTGGACCGCCAGCTGCAGGCGCCGGCTGCTGCGCTGCGCGGGGCCGAGCCCAGGCAGAGGACTATTGAGGCCACGCTCGACTGGAGCTTCTCGCTGCTTAGCGACAAGGAGCGGCGCTTGTGGGCGCGGCTCTCGGTCTTCGCCGGCGCCTTCGATGCGACAGCCGCCGCGACCGTCTGCTCAGGCCTCGAATCGCAGGAGGAGGATTTCGCCGAGGTCATGGCCGCGCTCGTCGAGAGCTCCATCCTTCAGCGCGACCAGGCGGTCAAGCCGCCGCGCTACTCCATGCTCGAAACCGTCCGTCGCTACGGCCGGCATAAGCTGCGTGAACTGGGTGAGGAGCTGCAGCTGCAGACCAGACACACCGACTGGATTCTCCAGCTCGTGCGCGTCGCCGCCACCTTTGATCAAGCCCAGACGGAGGGGTTCGAAGCCGTTTATCTCGTGCGCGACAACGTCTGGAACGCACTGGAATTCTCTCTCAGACAGCCTGGGCAGGCTGCGGTCGGACTGGACATCTCCGCCGGGCTCATCAACTACTGGCTGTCCCGCGGTCCTCTCAGAGACGTCCGGCGCTACCTGGAGTCGCTGCTACCTCTGATGAGGCCCGACGGCGCATCTCGGGCGCGGTGCCTCGTCAGCCTCGCTCTGTTGTCCAATGCGCTGGACGACGCCGAGACCGCGCAGGCCATGGGTCTGGAAGCTCTCGCAATCGCAAATCAGTTGAGCGATGTGGACCTCAGGGGCTGGGCAGCCGGCGCGCTGCTCTTCGCCGCGTTCGTTCTCGAGCAGCCAGACGGAGTGGAGGCCCTCTCTCAGACCATGCTCGAGGCCGGCCGATCGACTGGCAACCAATCGATGATCGCCCTCGCGATGTATTACAGGTGCTTGAACTGGCTCGGGCAAGGCAAGGTGGATGAAGTGATCGAGACCGGCGAGGCCGCGGTCGCGATCTGCAGGGAGGCAGGCGATCTGTACACGCGGGGCATGGTCCTCAACAGCCTGGCTGAGGCCAGGCGGCGCCGTGGCGAGCTGAGGGAGGCCGAGGCGATGGCCCGAGAAGGAATCGTCTGCAAGCACGCGCTCGACGACCGCCGTGGAGTTGCCGCGCTCCTCGAGACGCTCGCCTGGGTCGCCTCCGACCGGCACGACGACGCGCGAGCGGCCACGCAGCTCGGCGGCGCCCAGGGCCTGCGCGACGCGATGGCGATTCCTCTGCTGGCGCCATACACCGCGCGGCACGAAGCCTGCGAACGGGGATTGCGGGGGCGGCTGGGCGAGGCCGCGTTCGGTAAGGCCTTCCATAAAGGCGTGGCGATGTCCGCCGGCGAAGCTGTCGACTACGTCCTCGGTCAGTCGGGGGATAGACCGGCCGCCGCGCCGGCGAAGCCTCCCGCGGTCCTGAGCCGCCGGGAGTCGGAGATCGCGCGCCTACTCGCCGAGGGGCTGACCAACCGCGAGATTGCCGCGAAGCTCTTCATCTCCAACCGCACCGTCGAGACGCACGTCACCAACATGCTCAACAAGCTCGGTCTCAGCTCGCGGACCCAGCTCGCCCGGTGGGCCGAATAAACGCAGAAGAATACGTAGTGGTCTACGAGTTTGTGACGAGGTCGCTCCCGCCGCGCCCGCCTAGCCTGCAGGTCGATGACGGCAGCCACGCTGTTCCTGGTCGAACACCGACTCCCAAGGATCACACTCCCGAACTGGCCCTCCTTCGAGGCTGACGCTCGGCTCAGCAGCCAGTGGTCACCGGTCCACGGCGGGCGGCAGGGCGATCGCGGTCCAGTGTGCGCCTCGATCCCTCGTCACGGCCAGATTGGTGAGCCCTGAGTTCCACTGCTGGTACTCCGTCCAGCCCACATCGGGGCTCGCCAGCACCAGGTCAAGAATGCGCGGGCTGGCCAGCGTCTTCCAGGTCCGGCCGCCATCTGCCGTGAATGACGCGCGTGGTGAGGTCGGCCCGTTCTGACGCGCTGGCGGGCCCTCGATGGCGATCCACCAGTGGTTGGTGTCAAAGAAGGTCACTCCCAAAACAAAGCCATTGGTCAGCGCTGATTCGGGCACCGGCAGATGGCGCGGGGTGCTCCACGTGCGGCCGTAGTCGGTCGTCGTGTAGACGGAGACATTGGAACCGGTCTGGGGGCCTGCCGGCCACGCCGCCAGAAGGCCGGTGCCGTTTGAAAGGATCGTCGGCCCGTTGGCGGATCTGGCCAAACCGGAGGGCCCAGCCAGACCGCCAGGCGTGGTCAGGTCCACCCTCTGCCACGTCCTGCCGCCATCGCCCGTAGTCATCAGAGCTGCCGCCGCCCCGGGAGCCGGCTGGAAGATGCCATGCTGTGCGTCAAAGAACTGAAGTCGCCGAGAGCTGCCGAAGGTTGCCGGGATGACGACGTTGGCGGGCGGGGCCAGCGCGCCGCGCTTCTGCCAGGTCCGGCCGGCGTCGACCGTCGCGTACACGTCGAGCGCCGTGCCAACCGGCGGATGGAGGATCGCCCAGCCTCGGTCCGCGTCGAGGAAGTCCATCTGGTAGAGGCTGAGGCCGTCGGGCGTCCTGCTGGACGTCCAGTGCTCGCCGCCGTCAGCCGTCCGGTACACGATCCCGGGCGCCGGCGGCGGTGCCGTCGAGCAGTCGCCGGGGAGCCTGGAGCATGGCGGCACCCGCTCGGTCACACCCCAGATCGCGCCGTTGACCCCGTCGGCCGAGAACCGCATCCAGTCGTACTCACCCTCGAACCTCAGTTTTTGCGTCCAGGTAGCACCGCCGTCAGTGCTGTGGTAGACGATCCCGAACGTCTCTCCGGGCTTCGCGAAGAAGCCGGGGGAGTGCTTCTGCACGATCCAGACGTCGGTGGCCGAGGTCGCGCGACCCAGCGACAGTGTGTCCTGCCGCCCGACGTCGTACCCGTTCACGGCCGGCAGGGCCAGCTGGCCAGGGACCGCGGTCGGGGGCGGGCTGCCTGTCCTGGCTCCGCTGGCGGGTTGGGCAGGACCGCCGGGCACGGTGCTGGCGGCGTGGTTCGCGCGGATGATCAGTGAGACCGTGAGTGCGACTATCAGCGCTACGGCGAGCGCGCTCGCGCCGACGGCCGGCATGACGAAGCGCCGCCTGAAGGACCGGGGGGGCTCGGCGGCCGCCTCGCGCAGCGCGGCCCGCACCAGGTGCGAGAGGTGAGGTGCCGCCGGCGTGACCTCGTCAAGCGCCGCTCGCAGCTGCCTGATGTCGCGGTGGTCCGTCATCGAACGGCCTCCTGGAGCTCCAATCGGATCCGAAGTTTGCGGATCGCCCGGTAGAAGCGACCGCGCACGGCGCTCAGCGACTTGCCCATGACCGCTGCGACGTCCTCCAGGCTCATGTCCAGGTGGACGTGGAGCACGATGACGAGCCGGTCGTCAGCGCCCAGCCGCAGCAGCTCGCGTCTGAGATCGGCGAGCGCGTCCAGGTCCCCGCTGCTGCTCTCGACCGCCAGCTCAGCCCGCTTCAGCACCGACGTCCAGCGGAGCCGGAAGTGGGCGCGGCACTCGTTGGCAACGATGCCCAGGAACCAGGGACGGAGAGGGGCGCCCGGGCGCAGCTGGTGCCGTTTGCGCCATGCCTTGACCGCGGCCTCCTGGACCAGGTCCTCGGCCGCCTGCGGGTCGTGCACCATCCCGCAGGCGAGACGGTGGGCGGGCCCGATCGCCTCCTCCAGCGCGAGTTCGAAGCTCGCGACGTCCATGGCCATCCCGCACCTTATATGCGGTCAAGCCATCGGTTCTTCACATCTTGCGGCGTGCCTCCGTCAGGCGGTAACACTTCAGCGGAAGCCGCCTCGCACAATCGCCACCACCAGGCCGAACCCGATCGCCAGGCCGGCGAGGGCGGCAGTGGCCAGCCCATAGCCGATGAGCACGATCCACTGGAGCGGGTCAGTCAATGCAGATGTAGTGACCTCCGGTGGAACTCGCATGGCCGATCACCTCCTGGCGCCAACGATGGCTGTCAGGAGGGCCCCTGCGATAGGGCCGAACGGCCCTGCCGCAAGCGGCTGGTTGACCGCAGTGCCAGAAGCATCCGATGGCCGAGCGCAGCACCATGGCCAGCCGGCCGGGGGGTCGGTCGCAGGGCCCTTCGGCCCTTGGCGCGCGAACGCCGGCGAGCGAAGCTGTGTGCATGTACATAAGGCACGACGTGCACGTCAACCAGCCGGCGCACAGTGTTCGGCGTGAGCTGCTCGAGCCGCCTGAACGCTGGCTGCCGGCGTCGATCGCGGAGCCGATTGGCGCGCGTCGCTATCTGGCGCGTGTCGGGTTCAGCGCTCCGGCCGCCCGCATCAGTAAGCAGGTCGAACTGACCCTTGGTCAGCCAGAGAGCGCGGGCCAGTGGCCCGTGATCCCCATCGCCTGGCGAGCCACGGGCCCGAGCCAGCTGTTCCCCGTCCTTGACGCGAAGCTGACCGTCGAACCGCTCGGGACCCACTCGTCCAAGCTCTGGTTGGGCGGCACGTATCAGCCGCCGCTGGGCGCGCTCGGTCGCGAGATCGACGAGGCGGTTATGCACAACGCAGCCGAGGCGACAATCAAAGACTTCGTCGACGGCGTCGCGGCACGACTCATGGAGCTCGCGTCGAACAGACCCGCCTGACGCAGATTGCACGCACTTCGACCGTCTCTATGCTTTCGCCGCCAGCGCGTCGAACTCGGCCAGACCGCCGTTGAACAGGAAGTCAACCGTCTGCGTCATCGCGATCGCAACCACTTGACGGTGCGGATCGTTGAACCACGTCGTGCCGTATCCGCCGGCCCAGCCATAGCGGCCCGGAACCGGTGATACGTCGTCCGCCGCGACGGTGACGGCCATGCCGAAACCCCACCCACTTCCGGCGAGCAGGGGGCCGCCTCCCGCGATCTGCTCAGGGGTGAGGTGGTTGGTCGTCATCATCTCGATGGATTGCTCCGACAGGAGCCGCTCGTCCTCATGGAGGCCCTTGTTCAGCAGCAGCCTCGCGAATGCCAGGTATTCGTCCGCGGTCGAGACGAGTCCACCCGCGCCGGACGGGAACGCCGGCGGCCTGGTCCACACGTCGGGGCCGGTGAGCGTCTGCAGCTGCAGCTTGCCTGTCTCGAAGTTGGTCATGTACTGGCTCGGCAGCCGCGCAGCTTGCTCGCCGTGTAGTGAGAAGCCGGTCTCCCGCATGTCCAGCGGCTCGAATATGCGCGTTCTGAAGAACTCCTCCAGCGGCTCGCCCGCGGCGCGCGCAACCAGAACCCCCAGCACGAGCGAGCCGGTGTTGTACTGCCACCGCTCCCCGGGTTGATACATCAGCGGCAGCCTCCCGAAGCGCTCGATCCACCGGTCGGGTTCGTGCGGGGTCCGCGGGTCAGGCGGCCCCATGACGAGCTGGAGCTCGTTGGCCGCCTGGACGATCGGGAACGGCGGATCGAAGGTTGGCTCGAGCAGCATGCCATAGCCCATGCGGAACGTGAGCAGGTCCTCGACGGTGATAGGGCGGTTGGCGGCGACCGTGTCGTCGAGCGGACCGTCGACGTGCCGGAGCACCCTCCGGTTCGCCAGCTCCGGGAGCAACCGATCGACCGGCTCCTCGAGGGCGAGCGCGCCATCCTCGACCAGCATCATCGCCGCCGCTGCGAGGATCGGTTTTGTCAACGACGCGATTCGGAAGATCGTGTCGCGTCGCATGGGTTGCTCGCCGCCGAACGTCATGGTGCCGATCGCGTCGAGGTGCACTTCGTCACCCTGGGCGACAAGGGTCACGATGCCGGGCATCTCGCCCTTCGCCACCCGAGCCGCCATCGCTCGATGCAGGCGGTCGAGCCCGGCGGCTGACAAAGAAGATGTCGTCATCACGTCCTCCGATCTTTGCTGCTCGAATGACTCCGAGTTACCTCGCCCAGCCGCGACCAGCAGCTCCCGCTCGAGCGCCAGGTCCACGTCCACCGCCACCGCCCTTTTACAGTCTGTGCCATGAGCCGTCTGCCGTACCTTCAGCGAACTGACCTCGACGATGCAGGGCGCGCCGTGTGGGACGCGCTGGTCAGCACTCGCGGCGGGAACATCGTCACCCAGGCGGGTGGACTGGTCGGCCCCTTCAACGCCTGGCTCTACGCACCAGGTGTGGGTGCCCGGGTGAGCGAGCTGGGGGCAGCCCTGCGCTTCGAGAGCTCTGTCGACCGCAGGCTCCTCGAGCTGGCGATACTCGTGGTTGCCGCTCACTGGAAGGCCGAGTTCGAGTGGTGGGCGCACTCGAAGCTGGCCCGCGAGCACGGCGTCGACGATTCGATCGCCGCCGCGATCGGACGCGGCGAGACGCCATCATTCGAGGCCGACGACGAAGCGGTGGCGTACGCGTTCACCCGCCAGCTCGTGGTGGGCGGTGGGGTCGACGACGCGACCTTCGCCAGGGCTGTGGAGGCGCTCGGCCGCCAGGGCGTGGTCGAGCTCGTTTCGTTGTGCGGTTACTACACGCTGGTCAGCTTCACCTTGAACGCCTTCGCCGTACCTCTCCCGGAGGGGGTGGCGCAGGCCTGGCCGGAAGGGGCGCGGATCAGCTCCACCTCGTCAGGCAGCTAGGCGGCTACCCTCCACGCCAGCACGGAGGGGATCAGGAGGGGGAGGCCTGCCTCCCCCTGCAATGACTAGGCCGGGTTGCTCGTCACGAAGCCGATCCGGTTCCCGAAGGGGTCGCGGGCCGTACCGATCCACTGGTCCCCTGGAATCGGCATCCGCTCCTGCTCCACCTTGCCGCCGCCCTGGCGGACGCGGGCCAGCGTGTCCTCCAGGTTGGACGCGTCGACGTACAGCCTGATCCCGCGGCCGGACGGCTCACTCTCGGTCGAGGCCTGGAGGGCGCCGACGCCGGTTCCGGCGACGTTCACGATCACGTAGCCCTCGAAACCCTCCATCGGCTGGAACGTCCATCCGGGGCAGACAAGCTCGTAGAACTGCTGTGCCTGCTTGACGTCGGGAACGTCGATCTCCCACCAACTGACTGCGCTATCTGCCATCTGAAGTGCCTCCTCTGCTAGTACCGTACCCAAGCCTTCGCTCTCCGTGGACGGGACGAACGTAAAGCTTGAAAAGTCGAAAGCCTACCTTGACAGGCCAGTCAGGGTCCAGCGGCGTCCTCTGGGACGGCCTGACGATGCGCCGATCTCATCCAGCGCCTCCGAGACGCTCCGCCAGCCAGTCCGCCTCCAGCGCGGTATGGCGCCAGAACAGGTTGGTGCAGCAGTGGTTCCCGGTCTCGAACATGACCAGCTGAGCATTTGGAGCTTCGGCGGCGAGACGCTCCGCCTGCTGGTACGGGACCAGCGGATCCCGCCTGCCGAAGACGATGAGCAGAGGCTGCTCAAGCGCCGGCGCGGCTTCTCGCAGGTTGAAGGCGCGCAGCCGTTCGACCGCCTCCGACTCGGTGAGGCGGCCCAGGTGGTAGCGGACCTTGGCTCGACTCATCGGCGGGAGGCGGTGCCAGCACTCGGCGACGTCATAGGAGCCGCCGATCGCGACCACCGCCCGCACGCGACGCTCGTAGGCGGCCGCCCGCGGCGCATAGTAGCCGCCCAGGCTGACGCCGGCCAGCCCGACCTGGTCCAGATCGAGGTCGTCTCGACCCTGGAGGGCATCGAGGAACGCGGTGACGGCCGCCTCGTACTCCGGCCGCATTCGGCCCTCGCCATAGCCGCCTTCGCCCTGGCCTGGGCCGTCGACGGCCAGAGTGGCGAGGCCGCGCGCCAGTAAGACCTCCGACCACTCCCAGAATTCCTCCTTTGTCGAGTCGAGGCCTGGCACCAGCATCACAAGGGGCGGCCGCCCCACCCTGGCCGGCCGGCGCAGCACTCCTGCCATGCGGGCCGGCCCGAGCGTCGTCTCGATCCGCTCGGCGGTGGGATCCAGAAGACGGAAAGCCTTCCGATGAGCCGCCACCGCCCGCTCCGACGCCGCAAGGTAGGCCTGCTCGTCCTCGACCGACAGGAAGCGTGCGAAGTGGAAGCCGAGGGCGGCGCGCTGCCACGCTGAGCCGGCGCTCCCTGTTCGGCCGGCCGACTCCCATTCCACGGCCAGCGCCTCCCACTCCATCGCGAGCTCCTGCCAGCGCGGCAGCCAGTCCTCCCAGGCCTCGATGGCGTCCGTGAGGCGGAGCACGTCGCCGTAGTCGACACCGCGCACGACGAAGCGTGGCGCCCAGTTCCGCATGGCCAGCTGAACGCGCTCGTCGGCCATCGGTCTACTGGGTCGTGCGTCCGTGGAGGTGCCAGTAGAGGTCGCGGAGCAGGCAAAGGTCCGCCCCACGCTGCAGGGCCTCGGCCTGGATGTGCAGGACCAGGTCGAGAACCGTGCTCTCCGCGTACGAACGCGCCGCCGGGCCGAGGCGGCGATCGAGGTCGGCGTCCGAGAGAGCGCCGACCGCACCGTGCCAGTGCGCGTAGGCTCGATCCAGGCGGCCTATGCCCTCGCCTGCGGTCCCCGCGGGAGCAGCCAGTTCCGCCCTTGGCCAGGCGGGCCCGAACGCCGCCGCTGCCACGGGGTGCGCGGATAGGCTGAAGGCCAGGTGAGCCATCCGCCACGCGATGTTGCCGAGCGGGGGCTCGGGGGGCCTCACCGGATCCAGCGTGTACCTGCCGCTCCCGTCGGGCCGCACAGTGAGACAGCCGGCGGCAGGCTCCCACAGGTACTCCTCGTCGGTGATCCCGTCCAGACGGCTCCGGATAAGCGCCGTCCAGCGGAACTCGAGGTTGCTCTGCACGCGCGCCCGAATGGTCGGTCCGGTCATTCGAGCATTGTGCGTTGTCGCGTCATCGGGCTCCGCGGGATGCGCGAGCTCCGAGGACGGCAGGTGGCCGGGCCGGCGCTGGCTGGCGAGACCGGCCCGTCGAAGGCCGCACTCACGACACCGTGGTCGTGATCGTCCCCGAGTTGTTGGACGGATTGGGATCGGTCTGTTTGGCGGTTGCGGTGAAGTTCTGAACCACCGTTCCGGCTGCCGTCATCGTGACGCCGATGTCGAAGACGACGCTGCCGCCGCGGATGTTGATTCCGCCCACGTCGCAAGAGATCGTTGAGCCACGGATCCGGCACTTCGCCGTCGGTTGCACGATGTTGAGGGTGTACTGCCCAGGGCCGCTCAGGGTGGCCGTGAAGCCGATCCCGGTAGCCGCATCAGGGCCGCCGTTGAGCACCTGAACGCCATACACGACCGTCTGCCCGACGGACGCCGTGGCGGGGCCTGACATGGTCGCGACGATGTCCGCTGTACCTGTGCTGGCCTGCGCGGGCGTGCTGACCGCAAGAGCCGCTGCGGCGGCGAACGCAGCCGCCACCGTTCGCCTGAGTCCTCTCATCCCCTCGCCTCCTGAATGCCGGCAGTTCGTGCCGGCGAGAATCGCCTAGCAGTGTAATCGAAGGGCCCTCCCGAGGCCGGCGCGGTGCCGGCCTCGGCCTTGGATCACCCACCGGCTTGACGGCGCCTTGTACAGGTGCAATCAAGCGCGAACGAGCGTCAGTAGGGGAAGTCCTTCACGGAACCGAGCTGGCTGACAACCCTACGGGCGATGGTCAGGTCGACCAGGTCGGCAAAGCTCGGCGATGTCTGCAGCTGGCCGCTGTCCTTCAGGCTCTTGACAGTCCCCTCGATGTTGGCCTTCGGGATGCCGTCGTTCTGGGGCCACGCCCGGGCCTTCACCAGCTCGTCGTACGTGTCTGCGACGATCTGCGGGTCCTCCTTCGTGTACTTGACCGCGATGTCGAGGATCTTCTGCCGCTGAGCGCGGTCGTACATGGCCCTGTCGGCCCGGACCAGGGACCGCACCATGCACTCGACGGCGGCGGAGTCGGTCTTGATCTTGTCGCCGCTGACGGCGTAGAGCGCGTACTGGTAGTTGCTCACTACGTCCCACATGTTGGCGAGGACGTGGATGGCGGGACTCTTCTGCTGGATCGTCTTCGTCTGGTCGATGTGGAGCACACCGGTGTCCACGTTGCCGGCGATCAGCTCTGTCACGCGCCCGGCCGTGGTCGTGGTCACGAACTTCACGTCGCTCGGGCTGATGCCGGCTTTCTTCAACACAAGCCGGCTCATCACGTCCGCGAAGCCGTTCGGCTCCTGGATGCCGATCCGCTTGCCCTTGAGGTCGGCCAGAGAGCTGATGCCGGGACCGACTACGAAGGAGACGTCGACGTTCGGTGCGTATGTGTAGACGGCCTTCACGTCCGCACCCTGTGAAACCGCCGTGATGAAGGGTTCGCTGGATGTACCGGCGAGATCGACGGAGCCGCCCGCCATGGCGCGGAAGGCGCCGACGCCGCCCTCGAAGCGCACGATCTCGACGTTCAAGCCCTCGTCCTTGAAGATCCCGAGGTCCATCGCGACGTATGGCGGCAGGTGCACGACGTTGGGCGGCGTGACGGGGACCGCGATCTTCACGCTCTTGTTGCTGCACGTTGCCCTGGCAGCTGCGGACGTGGCCGGTGCGGGCGCGCTCGTGCTTCCTCCGCAGGCCAACGCGAACAGGGCCGCCGCGCAGGTGCAGGCCAGTCGTCGGAGCATTGTTACCCTCCTCCTCGAAGAATCTCTCTAACGGTCACGTCGCGCCCAGGGGGCGAGGCGGCTCTCCAGCCACTGGACGATGCCGATCATGACCACGCCCATGAATGCCACGACGATCACGGGCACGAACATGCGATCGACGCGGAACGTGTTCTGGTAGACGATGATCAGCGAGCCGAGACCGCCCCCCACGCTGATAAGGAACTCCGCCAGCACCATCCCCACCAGCGCGCGCGGCACTGCCAGCTTGATGCCCGCGAAGATGAACGGGAGGGCGGCGGGCAGCAACACGTCGCGCCAGAGCCTGCGCTCGCTCGAGTTGAACGAGCGGGCGACTTCCAGCAGCCCCGGGTCGACGTAGCGCACCCCCTGCTGCGTGTTGACCAGGATCGGGAAGACCGAGAAGAGGGCGATCACGGCCACCTTCGCGCTGTCGCCGATGCCGAGCCAGAGGCTCATGAACGGCACGAGGGCAACCGACGGGGTCGAGTAGAGAGCCGTCAGCCAGGGGTTGACAGCGTTGTAGGTGAGCCAGGACCGGGCCGAAGCGAGCCCGATGGCAAGCCCGAAGACCAGCGCGAGCAGGAAGCCGATCAGCAGGTTGTGGACGCTCTCCAGCGTCGCGGTCAGCAGGACTCCGTCGAACGCCAGCTTGATGAAGGCGGCTACGACCTGGGAGGGCGGGCGCAGGAAGATCGGGTTCACGTGCGGCGCGTACAGCTGCCACACAGCCAGCACCACGACCACGGAGGCCAGCCTGACCGCCCACTCCTTGAGCGAGCGCGGCCAGAGGTGCCACCGGCGCGGCCGCGCCACCGGCGCGACAGGGGGCGAGGACTCCGTCAGCTCCGCGCTCACGCGACCCTCGACCTCAGCTGGCGCCAGCAGCGCTCCCGGAGCCGCACGAACGAGTCGTGCTCGATCACCCCCTCGACCGTTCGCGGCCGCGGGATGTCGACCTGGATGACGTCGCGGACGGAGGCCGGCCGTGGCGACAGCACGACGACGCGGTCGCCGAGCGCGATCGCCTCGTCGATCGAGTGGGTGATGAAGACCATCGTGCGGGGCACCCGCTGCCAGATGCGGAGAAGCTCGTCCTGGAGGAGCTCGCGAGTCTGTGCGTCGAGCGAGCCGAAGGGCTCGTCCATCAGGAAGACGCGGGGCTCCATCGCCAGCGCCCTTGCCAGCCCCACCCGCTGCTGCATGCCCCCGGATAGCTGGTAGGGGTAGGACTTCTCGAAGCCGCCCAGCCCGACGAGCTCGATATAGCGACGGGTCCGCTCGCGCCGCTCCGGGTCCCGAACACCGGCGAGCTCCAGGCCGTAGCTGACGTTGGCGGCCACCGTCTTCCAGGGGAAGAGCCCGAAGTGCTGGAAGACCATCGCCACGTCCCGCCGCGGGCGCTCCACGGCAGCGCCGTCGATCAGCACGCGGCCGGCGTCCAGGGGCAGGAGGCCGTGCATCGATCGGAGCAGCGTCGTCTTCCCACAGCCTGACGGGCCAAGGATGCAGAGCGTCTCACCGTCGGCCACCTCGAGGCCCAGGCCGTCGAGAACCCTCACGCCGGCAAAGCTCTTGACCGCCTTCTCGACCTGGATCAAGCCCGACCGGTTCCCCATTGCACAAACGATTGTCCGATCCTAAGCTGGACCTCGTCGCATGTCAATTCCCGGGCCGGCGAGGCCGGCGATCACGCTGAAGGGGCTCGCGGCCATGGCCGGCGTCCATCCCTCGACCGTCTCCCGCGTTGCAAACGCCGACCCGAGCCTCCGGATCGGGCCCGAGACGCGGACCAGGATCGAGACGCTCCTGCGAGAGACCCAGTACCGACCCAACGGAATCGCGCGCAGCCTCAAGCTCCGGCAGTCATTTGTGCTGGGGGTGATCATCCCGGACGTGACCAACCCGTTCTTCGCCGGCGTGTACCGGGGGATCGAGGACGCAGCCCTACCGCGGGGCTACCACGTGATCCTCTGCAACACCGACGGCAGCCCTGATCGTGAGCTCTCTCATCTGCGCATGCTGGGCGAGCGGCGGGTGGACGGCATCATCCTGGCCAGCGCCTACCTGAGCGACCCCTCCATCGCCCGCCTGCGGGCTGAGGGGGTCGCCCACGTGCTCGTGAACCGGTACAGCGACGAGCAAAAAGACGCCTTTGTCGGTTCCGACGACCTGGCCGGGGGCCGCATGGTGACCGAGCACCTCGTCCAGCAGGGCCACCGGCGGATCGGCCACCTTTCCGGACTGCGTTCGGTCAGCACCACCGCACTGCGCCTGCGCGGCTATCAGGCGGCGCTCCACGCGGCCGGCCTCCAGGCCGATC
>Ga0126384_10000387_pt1 | contig 23729 bp, 17 predicted proteins | sample PanSoiMetPlot_36_FD_92543 | JGI IMG/M metagenome (GOLD analysis project Ga0126384, IMG submission 92543) | Tropical forest soil microbial communities from Panama - MetaG Plot_36 | ecosystem: Environmental > Terrestrial > Soil > Tropical forest > Bulk soil | place: Panama | collected 2016-02-17 | reverse complement strand
TGGCCGCGCAATGCCCGGAGCTGCTCGCTCATGGCATTGACCCGGTTCTGCCAGTCGCTGGAAGCTTTCTTCTCTTCCGTGGTGGCGATTTTCTTACTCAGACCCTCCGAAGCCATCTTGTTTTGTTGCATGGCCATCAGCGCATCGTCCCATTGGAGCGAGAGCGCGGTCACCATGGTCGCCTTTCCCGCCGAAAACGTGGGAAAGGAATTGGCGAGCTGCTCCAGCTGCCGGACCGCCTCCTCCTTCGAGGCTTTGTCGTCTCTGCGCAACAGAGTTATCGCTCGCTCGTGAATCGCCTCGGCCTCTGGCGACACACTCCGCCGGTGGCGGTTCATCAGCCGAAGCCCCAATCCGCCGAGGATGGCCAAGGCAACCAGCGCGATGATCCCGGTTCGATGGCGACGAAGGAACGACGGTTCCTCTTCGAAGAATCCGGAGTCCGGCTGGGCGGGTTGCGTCAAGAAGGACAGGTTCGCTGGCGGAAGCTCGACCTTCGCGGGTTGTGGTTCAACCTTGCCGAGGCCAACGGGAAGCTCCACGGCCTTGCTTGGCGCATTGGCGTTCGCGGTCGCCGGCACGTTCCCAAACATTTGGGTACGAGCGCGTAGGCCGGGAGCCGCCGGCGTCGGCGGCGGAGCAGACACGGCCCTGCCGAACACCATGGTTTGGTTCGCGGCGGGCGCCTGCGCGGCCGCGGCCGGCGGCCTCCCGAAGATCATCGTCTCGTTGGCGGCCGGGGCCCTGGCGCTGCCCGCGGGATGCGCGACCGGCTTCGGCTTGGGCGCCGCTTCCGGTTGTGCCACATCCTTCACGGCTCGCAGCGCAGGCTTGCCAAAAATCTGGGTCTTCCCGGCTGGCGCTGGCCGAGGAGGCGGCGGGGTCGGCTTCGGAGCAACCTCCGGGTTGGCGGTGAAGACGAATTTGCAGCTGGTGCACTGAACTGGAGCTCCGCCCGGGGGAATCAGGCGGTCATCAAGCTCATAGCGCGCGGAACACTTCGGGCACGAGATCTGCACCGCGCACAGTTATACCACTCAACGGGATGGGCCCGGCTCCCGCGCCTCGAGCACCGTCCAGCGCTGCAAGCTCTTGAGCTTCGTCGGACCAACGCCTCTGACACTCAACACTTCATCCCAGGTGCGGAAAGCTCCGCTTTCCCCGCGAGCCCTCACCAAAGCTTGCGCCAGCAAAGGGCCAACGCCCGGCACCAGCGTCAGCTCCTCCGCAGTCGCACGGTTGAGGTTCAGTTGCCCACCGAGGGTCAACAGCGCTCCACCCTCGGGCGCCACCGAGTCGGTAACGTCTTCCCCACACCGGACCACCGGCCCTCCCTCCACCTTCGCCACCCGCACCTTTTGCGGCTCGCAACCCAGCGTCGGAGTGGACGATGGCCATCGCAATCGCTCCCAGAGCCCGACACCCAGGCAACCAACAGTCAAGATGGACAGCCAGAAGGTGCGCCGCATGGGTTATCAGCTCGCGGCGATCGCGGGCTCGGTTCGGTCGAGGTTGAAAGCGGTGTGCAGCGCTCGCACCGCGAGCTCGGTGTACTTCTCGTGAATCACGCACGAGACCCGGATCTCCGAAGTGGAAATCATCTGGAGATTTATCCCCTCGCGCGCCAGCACTTGAAACATCTTCGCCGCCACCCCGGAGTGGTTGCGCATGCCCACCCCGACGATCGACACCTTGGAGACGTGATCATCCGTTTCCACCGCCTCCGCTTTGATGGTCTTCGCGATCCGCAGCACCACGTCCTTGGCCTTGACGAGATCGCTTTTGCCGACGGTGAAGGTCAAGTCGGTCTTGTCCTCCTTGGCCACGTTCTGGACGATCAAGTCCACCACGATGGACTTCTCGTCCAGGGCGCCGAAGATCTGCGCCGCCACGCCGGGAACGTCGGGGACTCCGCGAATCGCGATCTTCGCCTCGTTTTTGTCGTACGCAATCCCACTGACCAACACGTCTTCCATCGAGGCATCCTCCTCACAGACCAGGGTGCCGGGATCGTGGTTGAACGAAGACTTCACCCAGAGCGGCACCTTGTACTTCATCGCGAATTCCACCGAGCGGATCTGCAAAACCTTTGCTCCCAGGCTGGCCAGCTCGAGCATCTCTTCGTAGCTGATTTTCTCCAGCTTGCGGGCCGCGGGGGAAATGTTCGGATCGGTGGTATAGACCCCGTCGACATCGGTGTAGATCTCGCAAGCATCGGCCTTGATCGCCGCCGCGATCGCCACCGCGGTAGTGTCCGACCCTCCTCGTCCCAGGGTGGTGACGTTTCCCTCGTCGTCGATGCCCTGAAAGCCGGCCACCACGGCGATGTGCCTCTTGCGCAGCACCGCGAAGATGGTTTCGGCGTCGATGCTCTTGATGCGGGCCTTGGAAAAAGTGCTGTCGGTGACCATCCGGCACTGGTGGGCCAAGAAGCTGGTCGCCTTGCCGCCTTGCTCCTGGATCGCCAGAGCCACCAGCCCGATGGACACCTGCTCGCCGGTGGCGACCACCACGTCCTGTTCTCGCTCGCTGGGACGCTTCGAAATCTGCGAGACCAGCTTCAGAAGCCGGTTGGTCTCTCCGGACATCGCGGAGACCACCACCACCACGTCGTTTCCAGCACCCTGAGTGGCCATGCAGCGCCGGGCGACGTTTTGGATACGCTCGATGTCGCCGACCGAGGTGCCGCCATACTTTTGAACGATCAAGGCCACCTTCGAAAAGCCTCCACAAATGGGAACCGCCACCATAGAAAGTAGCTCGCCATGGCTCAAGCCCGCATCGTGATCGACGGTGAAACGCTCAAGCTGGAGGAGATCCTCCAGATCGCCCTCGGCGCTGCCCAGGTGGAGCTGTCCCCGGCGGCGATCGAGCGGGTGGTTCGCTCTCGCGGCTTGGTGGACGCGATCGCCGAGGGGGATGAGCCGGTCTACGGGATCAACACCGGGTTCGGAACCCTGGCCGAGGTGCGCGTCGACAAGCGCGACTTGCGCGAGCTGCAGCGAAACCTGCTGCTTTCCCACGCTTCCGGGGTTGGAGCACCGCTCTCGTTGCCGGAGGCGCGCGCGCTGCTGCTGCTTCGGATCAACGTGCTGGCCAAGGGGTACTCGGGCATCCAGCTCCCAACCTTGCAGTTGGCGGTGGAGATGCTCAATCGCGGGGTGATACCCGTGGTCCCGGAGCGGGGGAGCGTGGGCGCGTCGGGAGATCTGGCTCCGCTGGCCCACCTGGCGCTGACGCTGATCGGGGAGGGGGAGGCCTGGTATCGACAGGAGCGACATCCTTCCTCGCGGGCGCTGGCTTTGGCGGGCCTGGCGCCGGTGGTGCTGGGCGCCAAGGAGGGCCTGGCGCTGGTGAACGGCACCCAGGCAATGTGCGCGGTGGGGGCACTCGCCGTCGCTCGAGCGGAGCGGCTGGCCGAGGTCGCCGACCTCGCGGGCGCGATGACCCTCGAAGGCCTTTTGGGCAGCCACAAGCCGTTTCTGCCGGAGATTCAAGAGGTCCGGCCACATCCGGGCCAGCGCGCCAGCGCCGAACGGGTCCGGGAGTTCCTCGCGGACTCGGAGCTGGTGCTCACCCATGAGCACTGCAGCAAAGTGCAGGATCCGTACTCCTTGCGATGCATTCCCCAGGTTCACGGAGCGGCCCGCGAGGGCATCGGCTTCGCTCGGCGGATCCTGGAGACGGAGATCAACAGCGCCACCGACAATCCATTGGTTTTCGTGGACACCGGGCGGATCATCTCCGGCGGCAATTTTCACGGCCAACCGGTGTCCTTGGGCCTCGATGTGCTGGCGATGTGCTTGACCCAACTGGCGACGATCAGCGAACGGCGGGTGGAACAGTTGGTCAACCCTTCCCTCTCCGGCTTGCCCCCGTTTCTGGCGAAAAATCCGGGCCTCAACTCCGGATTCATGATCGCGCAGGTTACCTCCGCCGCCTTGGTGGCAGAGTCTCGGATCCTCTCGCACCCGGCATCGGTGGATTCGATACCGTCGTCGGCGGGACGTGAGGATCATGTCTCCATGGGGATGACCGCGGCGCTCAAGGCCCGACAGGTCGCGGAGCACACCAGCACCTGCTTGGCGATCGAGCTGCTGGTGGCGGCTCAGGCGATTGACTTACGCCTACCGGTGAAGCCAGGACGCGGCGTTCGCGCGGCGCACGCGCGGATCCGCAGCCGCGTTCCATTCATGGACCGCGATCGCGAGCTGCACACCGACATCAAGGCCGTCCAGGTATTGATCGACTCCGGCGAGCTGATGCAAGAGCTCTGAGCCGGGGCGACTTCGAGTCAAAAACATGAGAAATTTGGCTCATCCCACCCGAGATACCCAACCCCATTCTGAGCCTGATGCAAGCGCCGGGCGGCGACCGATCAGCCGAGGAGGCGGCTCGCCAAAAGATTACCGCGCTCGAGCGTGAGGCGAAGCTGCTCGGCAACACCCGCGAGGCGGCGCTGCTCTTTCATGAGGCGGGTCGCCTCTGGGAAGAGCCGCTCAAGAGCGCCCGCAATGCCGCGGTTGCCTACCAGAACGCTCATCGGCTGGCTCCTGACTTCCTACCGAACATCCGCGACGCCCGACGCCTCTTCGAGAGTGCCGGCAACTGGCAGATGGTTCTGCAGCTGCTCGACGCCGAGTTGCGGGTGGTGAACGAGGAGCGGGTCAGGGCCCCGCTGCTGTTACAAAAAGCGGGCGTCCTCGAGGTGCATCTGGCGCGCCGCGATGAAGCGATCCGCGCCTACCAGGAAGTCCTCGCCCTCAAGCCCAGAGATGCACCCACCCTGATGCAGCTGGAGGACGTCTACTCGGCGCGCGCCGATCGGGCCTCGCTGGTCGAAGTGTACAAGCTGCTTGCCGAGGTCTTGGAGAACGCGCCGCTTCGCGCGCACTATCTGACCTCGGCGGGATATCTGCTCGAGGAGCACCTCGGCCAGGCGGCCGAGGCCGCCGAGTGCTTCTACCAGGCGTTCGTGCTGGAACAGGGCAATCCGCTGCTGCTGTCGGCGGTGATTCGCGTCGCCGAGCGCGACGGGCGCGACGACGAGCTGGTGGAAGCCCTTGCGGCGCAGGCCGGACTCGAGGGCCCGGATGCGACCCACACCTTTCTCCGCCTGGCCAAGGTCTACCAACGCCTCGGTCGCCACCAAGACGCGCTGGGCGCTCTGCTGGCCGCGAGGCAGATCGACGGCCGCGACACCCTGGTCCTTTCCCAGCTGGCGGAGCTCTACGAGTCGGAGGGTCGGTACCAAGAGTTGGGCGAGGTGCTCAGCTCCTGGGCGGAATCGGTTCGCGACGAAGAGGAGATGGTCAGCATCAACCTTCGCCTCGCGGCAATCTACGAGGAAGTTCTCAAGGCGGACGAAGCGGCGATTGCTCGCTACAACGCGATCCTATCTCGCAACCCCAGCCATGGATCGGCGCTGAGCGGCCTGGGCCGCCTCTACTACCGAACCCAGAACTGGAAAGGGCTGCTCTCCACCTTCGAGGCCGAGGCCGCGGCGCTCAGCGACGCCAAGCAGCGCGTGGCGCGGCTCTACAAGGCGGCCGAGGTGGTGGAAGAGCGGCTCGACAATCCGGACGAAGCGATCGCCCGCTACCACCGATGCCTCCAGCTGGCGCCGGACTATGTGCCCGCCCAGCAAGCGCTGGTGAGACTCTACGAGAGAACCGGACGCTACCTGGAGCTGATCTCGATGTACGAACAGGAGCTGGCGCAGTTCCAGGGGCCGGAACATGCGATCAACGCGCTCACCAAGATGGCGATGCTCTACGAAGATCGGCTCGGCAATCTCGAGCACGCCATCGATTGCCTGCGCCGGATCCTCGCCCTCCAACCCCATCATCTGCCCACGATTCGCGCCCTGGGGCGGCTGTTTCAGAAAGCGAGGCGTTGGCAGGAGGTGATCGAGACCAACGAGCTGGAAGCGTCCGTCGCCGACGACCCGAAGCTCGCGGTGGCGCTGCGCCAGCGGAACGCGGAGATCTACGAGGACGCGCTCAAGGACCGGGGCAAGGCGGTGGCGGCCTACCAGAGGCTGCTCGAAAACGACCCCACCTACCTGCCCGCGTTGAAGGCGTTGGGCCGCCTTTATGCTCAGGAAGCCCGCTGGGCCGAGCTGGTGAAGATGTTCCGCGCCGAGGCGGAGGTCTCATCCTCGATGGATCAAGCCGCGGCCCTCACCTATAAGATCGGCGAGCTGTACGAGCAGAGGCTCGAAGACTCCGACGCTGCGGTGAGCGCCTACCAAGAAGCGCTGACCCTCTCCCCCACCTACTTTCCGGCGCTTCGCGCGCTGGAACGGATTTACCGAGCGCACGGCGAGTGGGAGAGTTTGATCGACGTCTGGCGCGCCGAAGCCGCGAATCGGACCGACCCGGTGGAGCGAGCGAACGCGCTGTTCCAGGCCGCCACCCTCTGGGAGGAAAAGCTCCATCGGGGCGACATGGCCGCGGAATGCTATCGCGAGGTGCTCCGGCTCAGCCCCAACCACCTCGCCGCGAACCGCAGCCTGGAGCGCTACTACACCAGCCAAACAGCGTGCGGGAGCTGGTGGCAGTCCTGGATCGCGAAGTGCAAAGCGCCAAGAGCCCGTTTTCCAAGCTCGCGCCGTTGCTGAAGCTCGCCTACGTCTACCTCGACGCCCTGGGGGAGCTTTCTCGCGCGGTGCAGTGTTGCGAAGCGGCCCTGGAAATCGACGAGAAGAACATCACCGCGCTCAAGCTTCTGGAGCGCATCTATTCCACCGAACGGAGCCGGAACAGCGAGCTGAAATCACGCCTCGCCGAAAGCGTGGGCGACGGCCGAGCCCGCGCCGCCTTCGCGCTGTCCGCGGCGGCCAGCTCCAACGGAGATCCCCACCAGCGGGCCCAGCTCAGGCGCGCCTTCGAGGAGGATCCGGCCAATTCCGAGCTCGCTTCCGCGCTGGAGCATATGCTTCGCCAAGCGGAGGACCCGAAGGAGCTTTTGGAGGTATACCAAAAGCGCCTCTCGGCCCTCACCGACGACAGCGAGCGGATCGAGTTGGCGATGCGAATGGCCGAAGTCGCCCGCTACCGCGTCGGAGACTTCACCAAGGCCATGGAGGCCTACGTGGCGGCGCTGCGTATCAACCCGCAGTTGTTGCCGGCGCTGCAAGGAACCCGCGAGGTGGCGTTGGCGCTCGGCGATTATGCCGCCGCGGTCAAGGCGCTCGAGGCGGAAGCAGCGGCTTCGAAGGACAACCTCGGACGGATCGAGGCCTATCTGGCCGCCGGCTGCATTGCCGCGGAAAAGCTGAGCGAGCCCGACTCCGCGATTGCGCACTTTCGCCGCGCCCTGGACATCGATCCATCCAACCGCTTGGCAAACGAATGGCTGGGGGAAATCCTTTGCGTCCCCGGGCACGCGAAGGAATTGGCGGAGTTTCATGAGTCGGCGGCGGTGGGTCTGCTCGAAGGCGGGGAGAGCCAGGAAGCCGCGGCGCGCTTCACCCAGGCAGCCATCGGATGGGCCGACGACGTTCATGACCGCGGCAAGGCGATCTCCGCGGTCGACCGGGCGCTTCGGGTGCTACCCTCCCAGCCCGATGCGCTTGCGCTCCAGGGCCGGCTGATGCTGGAAGCGCAACGTTACCCGGAAGCCGCCGAGGCATTTTCGGCTCGCCTTCGCCAAGGGGGAAGCCCGGAGGCGATGCACGACGTCCACCGCCAACTGGGGATGGTTTTCCAGGATCACCTTGGCGAACCGGCGAAGGCGGCGATGCACCTTCAGGCGGCGCTCACCGCCAATCCAGAGGACAGCGAAACCCTGGAGCGGCTGAGCCGAATCCACCAGGCGTCGGCAAACTGGAAGGAGGCCGCGGCGTGCCTCACCCGACTGCTGGAGCTCGACCTCCCGGCGCAACGCGCGGCCGAGCACAGCCTCGCCTTGGCACGGCTGTACGACGAGGCCCTGGCGGACCCTGGGCGAGCCATCGAGCTGTACCGAAAGGTCCTCGAGATGGGGACCGAGGACTTGTCGATCGTCCATCGACTCGGCGAGCTGTACCAGAAGGTCGGGACGGCGCCGAAGTTCCTGGAGCTGATCGACGGCTTGGCCACCCGCTCCGCCAATCGCGGCTTTGCCACCCAACTGCGGATCAAACTCGGCGAGTTCAACGCCAAGGTGCTGAAGCAGGGACCTACGGCGGCGGCCCACTACCGAAAGGCGCTGACCGCGGATCCGTCCAACCTCGCGGCAAGGATGGGCCTCGCCGAAGCGCTTTCGACCGATTCGACTTTTGTCCACGCGGCGATTCAGGAGTACCGCGAAGTGCTTCGGCAGGAACCCTTGCGCTTGGAGTCCCTTCACGCGCTCTGCCGCCTCTGGTCGCAGCGCCACCGCGACAAGGCGTTCTGCGCCTGCGGCATCCTCCATTACCTGCGGGCCAGCAACGAAGCCGAGGCGACGCTGTACGGCGAAGGCCGCGCCCGGCTCCCAGAGCGCCCCAACCGCCTGCTTGAAGGAAAGGACCTCAACGCGCTGCTGCACCCGCGCGCCCGCGGTGGAATCGTCGACGTCATCAGCGCGATCGGAGACCAGCTTGGGGATCTCTATCCCCCGATGCTGCAGGAGTCCGGCGTCAATCCGAAACGGGATCGGCTCAAAGCCGATCATCCCGCGCATCAGTTGATCTCGGCGTGCTTCTCCGATTTTGGCGTGGAGGCCTTCGAGCTCTACCAGGCTCACAAGGGCACGATTCGACTCGAAAACACCGACCCGCCGTCGGTATGCGCCGGACCTGAGCTCTTGAAGATGGAGTCCAGGCAACAGCGCTTCCTCGTCGGCCGTGCTGCCTTCGTGCTCGCCCACCGCATGATCTTTCTCTCCCGGTGCTCGCTCCCGGAGTTGACGGACCTGCTCGGCAATTCGATCCGGATTCACGCGGCGGCGGACACGAGGCTGGGCCAGCCGGATGAGCAGGCCTCGAAGCAATTGCGCAAGCGCTATTCGAGAAAGGCCCTCAAAGCTCTGGCGCTGGCCACGGAAACGCTGAGCGACGGCCCGATTCCGCTGGACGTGGTGCTCCAGGGGTTGGCGTACTCCGGAGATCGCGCCGGGCTTCTGGTCTCCGGGGACGTCGCAAGCTGCTTGGCCTTCATGGTGCGCGAAAGCACCGGGCCTTGGATGGGCAGCGGTTCCGAGATTCGGCCGGACCTGCGCGAATTGATGCAGTTCGCCATTTCGGATGATTTTTTCCGGCTGCGCGCCGACCTCGGCCTCTCGGTGGTCTGAGCGTCACTCAATCCGCAGGATTGCGCCCGCGGGCAGGTTCTGCACCAGTTCCTCGACGACGCTGTTCACCGGCTCCGGCCGGGGATGCTCGACGGTGACCTTCACCCGATAGCCGACGGAGCTGTCGAACTGCGGGTAAGAACCGATCGACACGTGCGGCATCGAAAGCGCGATTCGGTCCAGGACGTGCGCGACTTCCGTCTCTCCGACCGACAAATAAAGACAGCGCAGGTGCATCGGCTCGCCCTGGATCAAGCTCAGCACGGAATCGAGCTGCAGCCGGAACAGCTGCGGAACGCCCGGCAGGAGGAAAATCCCGTCGCAGCGGATCACCGGGTACCAAATGTCCTCTCGCCAAATCAGTTCCGTGCCCTCGGGTACTTCCGCCAGCCGCAGGGCTTCGGGCGGCGCCTCGCCTCCACAATGGTGGATGACGCGTCTCTCCAGCTCCGGGTCTCTCACCACCTTGCGCCCCAGCGCGAGCGCCACGGCTCGCACCGTGATGTCATCGTGCGTGGGGCCGATCCCGCCGCTGGTGAAGACGCAGTCCGCCTTGGAGCGCGCCATCGAGACCGCCTCCACGATGGCGTCGACTTCGTCCGGGACGATGCAGACCCAGCGCAGCGGGACGCCTTTCTCGCGAAGCCGACGGGTCAGGTGAGCCCCGTTGAGGTCCTGGACCTTGGCGGTCAGAATCTCGTTGCCGATGATCACGGCGGCGGCGGCAGTCGGCTTCATCGGCGCATTCTAACCCGTCCCAGAGGAGCCGTCGGCTCCAGGATCCGGCGGACGCTCCGCATTGTCTCCTCGGCGACCTCTTCGATGGATTTGGACGCGTCGATGCGAACCACCCGATGCGAGGAACGATACCGCCGGGCCACCGCTCGATAGCGGCGCGCGATTTGGGCCTGCAGCTCGGCGGCGTCGAAAAGCTCCTCGGCGCCGCCGCGGCCGGCCCTCCGCTTCGCCGCGATCCTCGGATCCACCTCGAGAAACAAAGTCAGGTCCGGTGGGATCGCGAACTGGTTGATCCGTTCGATCCAGGAAGCGGCGATCGAGATGCCCTGGTAGGCGAGCGACGAAAGGAGGTATCGATCGCAGATCACCGCGGATCCGTTGTCGAGGGCCGGAAGGATCTGCGCATCAAGGTGATCCAACCGGTCGGCGGCGAACAGCAGCGCAAGCGTGGGATGGGTGAAGGAGCAGTCGCCCCGCCGATGCCTCAGCCTCTTGCCAAGTGCCTTGCGAATCAATGTCCCCACCGGGCGATCGGTGGGCTCGCAGGTGACCAGGACCGGGTAGCCTTCTTTCTGAAGCGAGATCCCGAGCCTTTGGGCCTGAGTGGTGGTGCCCGCACCGTCCAAACCCTCCAGGACAATAAACCGGCCGTGGCCGGCAGGGCGCTTCATCGCGGTAGCAGCGCGGAGGGATCGTCGATGCGCAAGGAGCGCCGAAGCGTGCGCAGAAGCTCGTAACGTTGCAGCTCCCACTTGAGGGCGCGCTGACCCCGCAGGTATCGGCGGACGCTGTAGACCATCAAGGTCGCGGAGCAGATCGCAGCCAAGATCCCGAGTATCGGCAGCCGGATGGAATCCCAAAACAGCTTGCCAGAGGCTCCCGCGAGAATCAGCGCGAAGAGCAGTGAAACTCCGGCGTGCGCAAAGTGGATGGTGCTTTCGCGCGCCTCAAGTTCCTTCTGCACACGTTCGAGCTGCTGCCGTGCGAGCTGCTGGTCGTCCAAGGCGGCGCGGACCTTATCCAAGCGCTCGGCTGGGGTCGAGCTGAATTGCTGCCGCTCAGTCCACCGCTGGAAGCTTCACCCCGCAGTTTTTGCACCGCTCTGCCGGGACGGCGACGCAGCCGCACTGAGGACATCGGACGACGTGGGCCTCCGCTGGTTGGATTGCTCCCGGGACAAAGGGGGCTTTCTGCGACTCGCTGGTGCTGCTCGTCGGCACCGGTTGCGGTGGCCCGGCGCCGGGCGCCAAAGCTCGGCCGCAATGGCTACACTCCGGAGCTGCTGGCTGAGACAACCCACAAAGCGGACAGACCACCATTTTGGCAAGGCTAGGCGCGCGATCTGGGTGGTTGCAACGCTCCGCTCAGGGCAGATCCGACTCTCCAGTCATCGGGACAAAGCGCACCGGCAGCAGCTCTTGGTAGCGATTGGCGCCGTTGTCGCCCTTGCGTACCAGAACCAATTCCTGGGCGTCGGTTGCCGGCCCCAGAGGAGCGATCAGCCGGCCGCCAGGCCGCAGCTGATCCAGAAGCGTTTCCGGAATCTGCTCCGGCGCGGCGGTCAACAGGATGCCGTGGAACGGCGCGGCTTCAGGCCATCCACGGTGCCCGTCGCCCTCGCGCAAGGAGACGTTGAGAAACCCCAGCTCCACCAGGCGCCTGCGGCTCGCCTCGGCCAGCTCGGGAACGATTTCTATGGAATACACTTCGGCACACAACAGGGCGAGGACCGCCGTTTGGTATCCGGAACCGGTTCCGATTTCGAGCAGCTTCTCGTCGCCTCGCAGCCGCAGCTCCTGGGTCATGTAGGCCACGATGTAGGGCTGGCTGATGGTTTGGCCGAAGCCAATCGGAATGGGAGCATCCGCGCTCGCCTCGCCGGCGCACTCTTCGGGAACGAAATCCCGTCGGTCCAGTCGCGCGATTGCCTTGAGCACCCGCTCGTCGGTGATTCCGCGCGTTCGAAGCAGGTTCGCCAGCAGCTGATCGGCCATCCCGGTTCGGGCAGCCTACTCGCTAATTTCTCTGACAGATAGTGCGACTCGTCAGTCAGGTCGGGCGGCCGACGGCAAGAATCACCCTACCCTGCTCAGGGCCAGTCTGCCGCCCCAGCGATCCGCGAGCGCGTTCACCAATCCGGCGTGCTCGGGCGACGAGAGGCGCGGATCGGCAGCGAGGATCGCGCGCGCCTCCTCTCGCGCTGTGGCCAACAGCGCTCCGTCGCGCACCAGGTTCGCTACCGCCAGCTCCGGCAGACCACTTTGGCGAGTTCCCAGAAACTCGCCGGGGCCACGCAGCTCGAGATCCTTCTCGGCGATCACGAAGCCGTCGTGGCTGCGCTCCATGATCGAGAGTCGGTCGGAAGCTTCCTTCGATCGAGCGTAGCCGGCGATCAGCAGGCAGTAGCTCTTCGCCGCACCTCGGCCGACCCTGCCCCGCAGCTGATGCAGCTGCGACAGGCCGAACCGCTCAGCAGCTTCAATCACCATCACCGAGGCATTTGGAACATCGACGCCTACCTCGACCACCGTCGTACACACCAGGATCTGGATCCGACCAGCTCTGAAGTCGGCCATCACGGATTCTTTCTCCTCGGCTTTGAGCCTCCCGTGCAGCAGCCCCACCTTGAATTCGATGAAAGCCTCGCGCAGGCGCTTCGCGCCTCGGGTGGCATCGGACAGGTCCACCTTCTCGGATTCCTCGACCAGCGGATAAACCACGTAGCATTGCCGCCCTTTCGCCAGCTCTTGGGCCATCGCCGCGTACGCCTTGGTGCGCTGCTTTTCGATGAAGACTTTGGTCTCGACCGCCGTTCTGCCAGGAGGCAGCTCGTCAATCACCGAGACTTCCAGATCTCCGTATAGCGTCATCGCCAGCGTTCTGGGAATTGGGGTGGCGGTCATCACCAGAACGTCGGGTCGAGCTCCCTTGGTCATCAGCGCGTGTCGCTGGATCACGCCGAACCGGTGTTGCTCGTCGATGATGGCCAGCCCCAGCTTCTGGAATTCGACGCCTTCCTGGATCAGGGCGTGGGTGCCAACCGCGACTTGCGCGCGGCCGTTGGCGATCGCTTCCCGAACGTCGCGCCGGTGCTTGCCGGTCGCCCCACCGGTGACCAGAGCGACTTCAAAGCCGAGCTTGCCGAGCATCTGCCCGAGGGTGCGGTGGTGCTGCTCAGCCAGTATTTCGGTGGGGGCCATCAGGGCGACCTGATGACCATCGAGCAGCGCGATCGCGGCGGCCAGGCTGGCGACCGCCGTTTTTCCCGAGCCCACGTCGCCCTGAAGCAAGCGGTTCATCGGCTCGGGACGGGCCATGTCCGCAGAGATTTCCCGCGCCACCCGAGCTTGCGCAGAGGTAAGCACGAACGGCAGCGCCGAGCGGGCCTTGTCAAAAACGTCGGCGGTGACCTTGAAGGCAATCCCGGGCTGCGTCTTGATGCCCTGGCGCCGCAGCAAGATTCCGAGCTGCAGAAAAAATAGCTCGTCGAACGCCAAGCGCCGGTGCGCAGGGCTCAGCTGGCGATTCAAAAGGGTCAGGTTCTCGTTGCTGGGTGGAAAATGGAGGTGCCGGATCGCGTCCGGCAAATCGAGCAAGCCGAGCTTACCGCGCAGCGCCGGCGGCAACGGCTCCTCCAAATCCGAGGCGAATTGCTCGGCGATCTTGTGGGCCAGCTCGCGAAACGAGCGTTGCTCGTGGCGCTCCAGACCCGAGTAGATCGGCACCAGGCGATTGAAATGGATCGCCGAGGAATCGAGGTCGTCGGCGGGCTCGACTTCGGGATGCGCCATCTCCCAACCGCTGGGCGAGGCCCGCACCTCGCCGGAGACGACGAGCCGCTTGCCGACGGGAAACCGGCCCTTGAGCCAGGGGCCGGTGTGAAAATACACCGCCGCCATGCTTCCGGACTCATCGGCAAGAATGGCCCGGAAGCGCCGCTGACGTCCGCGCACCACGAATTCGCCCGCGGACTTCACCGTGGCCACGGTCACCGAGCGCTCCCCCACGGGCAGCTGGGCAATCTTGGAGATCTTACGGCGATCCTCGTAGCAGCGGGGCAGCAGGAAGAGGACGTCGCCGACGCGCTGGATGCGCCTTCGGTAGAGCGTGCCGAGCAGCCGGGGATTGACGCGCCAGCCGACGCTGCGCAACGGCGTGGCCAGCGGACCGGTGGGCGGGGCGATTGACAACAACCGCGCCGCCTCGACCTTTTCGGGCTGACATTGATCTGGCTCCTCTTCGGCGGCTTCTCTCCGCGCCTCCTCTTCGCCGTCGCGGTCCGGTGAAATCACCTGGCTCAGCTCGTCGGGTAGCTGCATCCCGGCGCGCTGCAGCAGCAAAACGATGCGCCGCAGCGCCTGTTTGCGGCGCTCCGGCGAGGCGTGATCCACGTTCTCCAGCTCTCGTCGCAGGGAAGCGATCTGCTCCGGGGTGGCGCCCAGGCTTTTGGCGTTGCGCAACGCGCCTTCCAGAGGGCGTCGCAAGCCCTTGACGGTGGCGAGACGAGCAAATTGGTCTTGGCAGGCGTAGCGCAGCGGCCCGATCAGGGGCGCGAAGGGATGAGGATTCGAGCCGGCGGCCACTTCGGTCAGTCTGTTTCCTCGAAATCGATTCGACGCAGCTCGTAGTCGCGCGAGCCGCTCGGGCTTTGCACCGTCACCTGATCCCCGACCTTCTTGCCGATCACCGCGCGCGCCAGCGGAGAGGTGATCGAGAGGTGTCGCTTCTTGAGATCCGCCTCGACCTCTCCGACGATCCGGTAACGCACTTCCTTTTCCATCTCCAGGTCGAGCAGCACCACCGTGGCCCCAAAAACCACCTGCTCACCCCTGAGCTTGGTGACGTCGATCACCTCGGCATGAGCAATCCACTCGTCGACCAAACGGATCCTCGCCTCGATGTGCGCCTGCTTTTCCTTCGCCGCGTGGTACTCGGCGTTTTCGCGCAGATCTCCGTGTCCGCGAGCGACCTCGATCTCCTTGCTGATCCGAGGGCGCTCGATGGTCTTCAACAGTTTCAGCTCGTCCTTGAGCTTGCGAAGGCCCGCCGCCGTCATCGGTACTTTGCTACTCATCCTTTCACTCCCTCTGTGGGCACACCGCGGGCGTTACTGGAGCGCCCCAGGCAAACGGGTGCTAGCATGTCGAGCGCCTTTTGCAATCCTCCCTTCGATCGATGCCTCTGCCCCTCGCGGTTCTGGTGCTCTCCAATGGCTTGGCGCTGGCGGCTTCGCCCACCGGCGCCGAGCTGAAAACCCAACAGGTGATGGCGCGGGCAACGCAGTTTTTCCAGGACCTGATCGCCGGCAAACCCGCCGCCTTGGTCGAACACGCCGCGTTTCCTTTCTATCTCGACAGCAAGAAAATCACCCAGCCTCGGGATTTGTTACAGGAGTGGACTCGAAACCTCAGCCACAAGCGCACCGATCTGTTGGTGCTCTATGGAATCGAGGTCCTCACCCCGGCGGAGATGGAAAAGAAGTACGGCAGGCCGCCGCGGCGCCTGAGCAGCCTTCCCTGGAGAGCACCGGATGCTTGTCTGGCGGTCGCTAACCTCTCGGGGCGCGCCGCGGTCATTCTGTTGCGTCCAGTGAACGGCGGTTGGCGGGTGATCGCATTCCATGACTAGCGTCGCCGGCATCCGACAAGTCAGTTCAGCGCGGAAACAAACTGCCGAAGGCGGTTGATCCCTTCTTCGATCGCCTGGCGCGAGGCGGCGAAGCTCATTCGCAGGTAGCCGTCGGCCCCGAATGGAAGCCCGGGCACCACCGCGAGGTGGAAGTCCTGAAGCAAAATATCGGCGATCTGCATCGAGCCGGTGAGCGCACGCCCCTTGTACTTGCGACCGATCAGCTCCTGCACCCTCGGGAAGGCATAGAAGGCGCCATCGGGTGGCCGGCAACGCACGCCCTGAATCGCATTGAGCCCAGAGATGCAAATGGATCGGCGGGCGCGGAACTCCGCCACCATCTGGGTCATCGCGGATTTGGGACCCCTGAGGGCGGCAGTGGCGGCCTTTTGGCTCACCGAAGAGGTGTTCGAGGTCGATTGATCCTGCACCAGCCCCATCGCGCTGATTAAGGGCTGCGTGCCGGCGGCGTAACCGAGTCGCCATCCGGTCATGGCGAATGCCTTGCTGACGCCGTTGATCACCACGGTGCGTTCGAACAGATCCGGCGCGACGTTGGCGATGTTGAGGAACGGCTCGGGGACGTAGAGGAGCTTTTCGTAGATGTCGTCGCTGACGATCAGACACTCCGATGGGCGCACCACCTCCGCGATATCGCGCAGCGAAGACGCCGGCAAAACGGCTCCGCTGGGGTTGCATGGGCTGTTGATGATGATGGCTCGGGTGCGAGGCGAGAGGGCTCGGCGAATCGCGCCCGGGTCGGGGATGAAGCCATCTTCCTCCCGGGTCTCGATGATGATTGGAGTCCCTTCCGCTATCCGGACGATGTCCGGGTAGCTGACCCAGTACGGGGCGAGGATGATCACCTCGTCGCCCGGGTCGAGCAGGGCCTGGAAGAGGTTGTGGACCGAGTGCTTGGCCCCGGTCGAAACCAGGATCTGCTCCGGCCGATACTTGAGCGCGTTCTCGGCCTCCAACTTCTCGCAGATCGCCGCCCGCAATTCGGGCGTGCCGGCGGTCAAGGTGTACTTGGTAAAGCCGCCGCGAATCGCGGCGATGGCCGCGTCCTTGATGAACTCCGGGGTTTCGAAGTCCGGCTCTCCAGCCACCAGACTGACCACGTCCACGCCCGCGGCCAACATCGCCTTGGCGCGCGCAGCCTGGGCGAGGGTTGCGGAAGGCTTAATTGCCTGCAGGCGGGTCGCCAGCTTCATTCTTGACCTCCTCGGAGCTTTGCAAATTTGGTTTGCAGCCGGGCGAAGACGTTCGCGGGGACCATCGACTTGACGTTGCCACCAAACCGGGCCACCTCCCGCACCAGCGCGGAAGAGATGTAGAAGTAGTCCTCCCCGGTCATCATGAACACCGTCTCGATCTCGGGCGCGAGCTTTCGATTCATGTTGGCCATCTGAAACTCATAATCGAAGTCGGACACCGCTCGGAGGCCTCGCAGGATGACGGACACGTTCCGCTTTTTAGCGTAGTGGACCAACAGTCCTTCGAAGTCATCAAGCTCCACCCGAGGGTCCGAGACTGCTTCGCGAATAAAGTCCTTGCGTTCGGCCACGGAAAACAGAGCCGTCTTGCTGGGGTTGATCGCCAGAGCCACAACCAGGCCATCGAACATCTGCAGGCCGCGCTGGATGATGCTCAGGTGTCCGTTCGTCAGCGGGTCGAATGAACCAGGGTAGATGGCTTTGCGCATGAGGCCAGTGTGTTCGGGGTTCAGGATCCGGTCAAGCTCGTCTGATAGAAGGACACCGCGGTGTCCCCAAAACGTCGGCTATCCACTCGCTTTAGAATCTTGAGTTGCTCCGGCAATAGGTCGCGCTTGTGGTGCTCCACACAGAGGATCCCCTCGGGTGCGAGCAGGCTGCCTTCGGCGACCTCCTTGATAGCTCCAAGCGCGAGCCCCCGGCCATAGGGGGGATCCGCGAAAACCAGATCGAACCTCTGTTGCTCCCGGCGAAGTTTGGCGAGCGCCCGGTCGACCGGCATTGGCAACACGCTGATCTGGCGATCGAAGCCAAGCGCAACCGCGTTGGCCAAACACAGTCTGACCGCTTCCCGATCGGCGTCCACCAGCACCGCGCGCTGGGCTCCTCGAGAGAGCGCCTCGAACGAGAGGGCACCGGTTCCGGCGTACAGATCCAAGACGACCCGGCCGTCCATAGACTGGCCGAGGATGTTGAAGATGCTCTCGCGCACCCGGTCCGCCGTAGGCCGGATCTTTAGGGACTTCGGACCCAGCAGCGTCCGACCGCGGGCAGTGCCGGCGACGATTCTCACGAGGCGCGCTGCTCAGTGGACCTCGCCCAAATGCGCGTAGGTCTCGCTCTCGATTTGGATCGTCGTGTGGTCGATGCCAAACCGGTCGTAAAGCTCGTGTTTGACCGCCGAGAGGATCTCGTCGTTGTTGCACACCATCGGGTCCAGCACCACCAGGTGCGCGGAAAGCGCATAGGCGCCGCTGGAGATGGTCCAGACGTGCAGGTCGTGAACCGCGGTAACCCCGGGGATCCGGTTCATCAGTGCGCGGACCGCTTCCAACTCGACGTGGGCGGGTACCGCTTCCAGCAGTACGTCGATGGCGTCCCGGACCAGGCGATAAGCCCCGGCAACGATGATCATCGAGATGCCCAGCGAGATCACCGCGTCGGCTCGAAGCCATCCGGTGAGCGCCATCACTCCGGCCCCAACCAACACCCCCAACGAAGCGAGCACGTCTCCCAAGACATGCAAGAACGCGCCCCGGACGTTGAGCGAGTGTCCGTGTCGCAGCAGGGACAAGGTTCCCAGGTTTGCCGCCAGCCCGATGCCGCTCACAATGGCCATCGGGGCGAGCTGAATTGGACTGGGCGAGTTGAAGCGCCGCACCGCCTCGATGGCGATCACCGCGGTGATCGCCAGCAGCAAGACGCCATTCACCAGCGCGCTCAAGATCTCGAGGCGCAAATACCCATAGGTCTTACGGATGTTGGCCGGTTTGCTCGAGAAGACCAGGGCCAAGACGCTCAAGCCAAGCGCCGAGACGTCAGTCAACATGTGGCCGGCGTCCGACATCAGCGCGAGCGAATTGGTCAGATATCCACCCACGAGCTCCAGGGCGGCGATGACGATGGTTATGGCGAGCGCAAGTAAGAGCCTTTGTCGCTCTTTGGCGTGGCGCTCCACGGTTGCACGCGGCGGCCGGTTCCGGCTATGGCGATGCTTGGCAGAAATCTGAGTTCCAGTCGGTCGGCGGCTGCCGAAAAACTGTAATAAGCTCGCAATCATGGGGCCCAACGCTCTTACAGGCAAGTCGACCGGCTTACGATTACCATTACACGAACAGGGCTAACCTGGCCCGGTTCGAGCTCTTGATTGGGACGCCCTGGATGATTCCTCGCGAAAAAATTCGCAACGTGGCGATCGTGGCGCATGTCGACCACGGCAAGACCACCCTGGTCGACTTCATGCTGCGCCAGGCCGGCGTGTTTCGCAGCAACGAGGTGGTGGTCGAGAGGGTGCTCGATTCCAACGACCTGGAGCGGGAAAAAGGCATCACCATTCTCGCGAAGAACACCGCGGTGCAGTACCAGGGCCACCACATCAACATCGTCGATACCCCGGGCCACGCCGACTTCGGAGGCGAGGTGGAGCGCGGGCTGAGACTCGTCGACGGGGTTCTTTTGCTGGTCGATGCCGCCGAAGGACCGCTCCCTCAGACGCGCTTCGTCTTGGGCAAGGCTCTCAACATGGGCCTGAGGACGGTGCTGGTGATCAACAAAATCGATCGCAAGGACGCCCGGCCCAAAGAGGTGCTGGATGCCGTTTACTCGCTGTACATCGATTTGGGTGCCAACGATGAGCAGCTGGAGTTTCCCGTTCTCTACGCGGTGGCTCGAGAGGGACTTGCTTCCACCAGCCTCGAGGTCCCCGGCCAGAATCTCCAGCCGCTGTTCGAGGCGATCTTGGGGCACGTTCCACCGCCGCCTGCCGGCGAGGGCGAGCGGCTGCAGCTTCTCGTCGATAACCTGGACTACGACGACTACGTGGGTCGACTGGGAATTGGCCGGGTCCACGCTGGTCGGCTCGCCCCCAACATGTCGGTCTCGGTGATCCGCGAGGGCGGACGCGTGGAACAGGGAAAGATCCTGCGTCTGTACGGCTTCGAAGGGCTGAAGCGGATCGAGATTGCCGATGCCGGCCCGGGCGAGATCGTCAGCGTGGCGGGAATCGACGATCTCTCCATTGGAGACACCCTCTCGGACCCGGAGAACCCCGTTGCCCTGCCGCGGATCCGCGTCGATGAGCCGACGATGATGATGATCTTTCGCGTCAACGACGGCCCCTTCGCGGGGAAAGAGGGAAAATACGTCACCTCGCGCAATCTTCGCGAACGCCTCTATCGGGAGGCTTACCGCAACGTCTCGATACGAGTGGAACACACCGAGACGCCGGACGCCTTCCGGGTGGTGGGGCGCGGCGAGCTGGCGCTGGCGGTGATCATCGAGACGATGCGGCGAGAAGGCTACGAGCTGACCGCTTCGAATCCTGAGCCGGTCACCAAGGAGATCGACGGCGTCATCCACGAGCCGATGGAGATCCTGGTCTGCGACCTGCCGGAGGCGTCGGTAGGCGCGGTCACCGAGCGGATGGGGATGCGAAAAGGCCGGTTGACCGACATGCGCGCGATCGGATCGGGACGCGTTCGCTTGCAGTTTCGAATCCCCGCCCGCGGGTTGGTGGGCTTTCGCAGCGAGTTTCTCACCATTACCCGGGGCGAAGGGATCATGAGCTCCCAATTTGACGGCTACGAGCCCTGGTTCGGCTACATCGCCAAGCGCAGCAACGGAGCGATCATCTCGGACCGCGTTGGACAGACCATCCCGTACGCGCTGTTCAGCATTCAGGACCGCGGGACGCTGTTCTACGGACCCGGAGTGCGCGTCTACGAAGGCATGATCATCGGCGAGCACGCCCATCCTACGGATCTCAACGTCAATGCCTGCCGCGAGAAGAAGCTGACTAACATTCGCGCCGCGGGACGGGACGAAAACGTGATTCTGACTCCGCCCAGGGAAATGGGGCTGGAGAGGGCGTTGGAATGGATTTCCCAAGATGAGCTGGTCGAGGTAACGCCGCGTTCGGTTCGAATGCGCAAGAAACTGCTTTCCGTGGGCGAGCGCTACCGCGCGGACCGCGTGCGAAAACGCGAGCAAAACGCTGTGACCTGAGAGTGTCCCGGGACTCTAATTTCAACCGGGATTTCAACGGGTTTTAGGGCCTCTCGGCGAGATGTCACCGCGAGTCGAGGCCAGAGGAAACCCTGGAGCGCGTGCCGGCGACTTTATTCTGGACTAACGCACGGCGAGTGTGTTGAATGCGCGTGCCCTTACAGGGTTCCGCAGATCATCATCATCGTGTGAGGTGTCTTACAGAGGAAGCGGAATACTCCCACGTAAATCCTACAACTCGCGTTGCTGCTCGGAGGGGGCATCAATGAAAAAAGAAGCGGTCGTACGCTGTACTTTGGTGCAGTTGTGTATTGGTACGTTCGTCGCAGTACCGGGAATTGCCAAGGCGGACGGGAAGCTGTCAGATCAAACCGTCCTAGGCGTTCAGTGCTCGCAGATTTTTGAGCTCGGAATCGACAAGCAAGAGAATCTTCGCGCCACCATGATTCGCGTAGCTTGCGGGCTGGACGCTCCAGGCTACGTAGCGCAAGACGGCGAAGGCATCGAGTCGCCGGAGGACTTCACCAACATCAACCTGATCACTGGCGGGGAAACCCTGCCCCATGTGACTCAGAGCGAGAGCATGGTTTGGAGCACTCCCGATGGCCAGACCATCGTCGTCAACTACAATGACTCGAATACTGCGGCCGCCAATTACTCGGGCGTTTCGGTTTCGTTCGACGGCGGTAACACCTTTACCCGACTCCTTCCCGCGCCTTTTGCCACCGGCCACGGAACGAACTTCGGAGACCCGATCGTTGTTTACAACAACGCCCTCAGCAAGTGGTTCGCCGGCGACTTGGCCACGGGCTGCGGCGGCCAGGGCATCGGCCTTTGGACTTCAACCGACGCAATGACCTGGACAGTCGGAGCCTGCGCCCACAGCGGCGGCTCCGATGACCGCGAGTCGATGTGGGTCGACAACAACGCCGCCAGCCCGTTCTATGGACGGATGTACATTTCCTGGAACAACTTCGCGGTGTCAGGATCGCCGATTTTCGTGACCTACTCCGATAACGGAACGACCTGGTCGGCGCCGGTTCGCCTCAATACCGGTGGAAACTTCATCCGCGACATTCAACTCACCGGTAGCCCTGACGACGGGGGCGCCGTTTTCGTCGCCGGAATGGACGAGGGCGGCGGCGGCGTCAACATGCGGACCAACTGGATCTACCGCTCCCTCGACGGCGGAGCGACCTGGACGGCGATCCAGCAGGGACCGCCGTTCGGCGCCCCAGGCCAACCACTGTGCGGATACTTTGCGGCGATTCCCCCGATTTGGCGGCACATGGGCTGGGGTCAACCGGCGGTTGGGCCGGGCGGCGTGGTCCATTATGTCTATGCCGGGCGCGGCTCAAATCCCGGCGACGAGGGTGACATCTTCTACATCCGCTCCGACGACAACGGCGACACCTGGACCGCTCCGTTGCGCCTCAACAGCGATGCCTCTTCGGGCGGCAACCGCACCCAATGGATGCCTTCGCTGTCTTCGACCCCCGAGGGCAACTTGGTCGCCACCTGGTACGACCGGCGCAACACCACCGATAACAGCTACGAGTATTTCATCATCCAATCCTCCGACAACGGTCAAAGTTGGGGCAATGATTTACCCATCAGCGATGTTGTCAGTCCCCAGCCCTTACAGCCGGACCCCGCGGTCCAGTCGTGCTACGCCGGCGACTACAACTATCAGAGCGCGATCAGCGCCGATACCTGGGTGACCTGGACCGATGGCCGCGTCCAGGTCGGTGGCGTCAACCAGCAAGACGTCTTTTTCGCAGCCGTCCCCCACGAGGCCCAGGTGGGAGGAGCGATCGACGGGACCGTTACCGACAGCGTCACCGGCAACCCGATCGCCGGCGCTCAAGTGCGGGCGGTCGGCGCCGTGACCCGCACCGGCACCACCCAGGCGGATGGCACTTACCACCTCGGTGGAGTTCCCGAAGGGAGCTACGACATGACCGTCACCGCTTTCGGTTACAGCCCGGGCATGGCGACCGTTGCCGTCGTGAATGGCCAGACCACGGTGCAAAACTTCGCTCTCAACGCGGGTGCAGCGCATCGAGTTTCCGGCACCGTGACCAACAGCGCCACCGGCCTACCAGTGGCCGGCGCGACGGTCAGGATCCAGGGCACTCCGATTCCTCCGGCGACCACCGACGCGGACGGAATGTACGCTTTCGCCGTGGTTCCGGATGGAACGTACGACATCATGGCGACTGCCCCGGGCCTACGGCCAAGCACGCAGTCGGTGACTGTTGACCAAGATGTGGTGGTCAACTTCGCCCTCGACGTGGCGGCTGATTGCGATCGAGTACCTGGCAACCTCGTGCGCAACTGCGGATTTGAGACCGGAGACTTCACGAACTGGACTCGGTCCGGCGATCCCAACTTCACCACCGTTGATACCGGTTCCGCTCACAGCGGCAGTTTCGGACTTGATATCGGTCCACCGGGCGGCCTCGGGTACATCGCGCAGAACCTCGCGACCACGCCGGGTACCTTCTACCATGTGTGCTACTGGATCAATAACTTGGGAGGGCCGAGCAACCGCTTCACCGCGAGCTGGGAAGGAAACGTCATTGTCGACGTTTCAGACCAGCAGCCGTTTGCGTATCGGCAGGACTGCTTCGACGTATTTGCCTGCACCGACGACGCTGAACTGAAGTTCGGTTTCCTTCAGGAGCCGTCGTTCTTCCACTTCGACGATGTCTCGGCTGCACCTCAGTAGATAGCAGTTCAAGGGCGGGCGCGGCACAAGCTTTCCGCGCCCGCTCTTTTTTTGGTCGTCTTCGGTTGGACGACGCTCCGCGAACGGTTCTGATACCGCTACCCTCGGTCGAGGAACCGAATTGACAGGGAGCGTCATGAAAAGTGGCCGGGGAC
>Ga0126384_10000386_pt1 | contig 23744 bp, 21 predicted proteins | sample PanSoiMetPlot_36_FD_92543 | JGI IMG/M metagenome (GOLD analysis project Ga0126384, IMG submission 92543) | Tropical forest soil microbial communities from Panama - MetaG Plot_36 | ecosystem: Environmental > Terrestrial > Soil > Tropical forest > Bulk soil | place: Panama | collected 2016-02-17 | reverse complement strand
ACCATCCGGAGTTCCCGGCAACGGCACGGAATGCGTCCCCGACCGGATAGCAAAGCGTCCGGTCATCAGCGCCGAACGGCTCGGTGTGCACTGCGCCTCGACATTGAAGTTCGTCAGCCGTGTACCTTCGCTCGCGAGTTTGTCGATCCGCGGCGTCGGTGCACCGCGCAATTCGCCGCCACCATAACAACCGACCTCGCCGTAACCGAGGTTGTCCATCAGGATGAAGACGATGTTAGGTTTCGATGCTTGTGGCGATCTATGCGCAAGTTTCTTCGTCACATCTGCAAAAGCCGATGCTGTCATTTGCGCAAAAGCTGAAACCCGCGAACCGCCAAGCGCCGCTACACCCGCCAACGAAGCGCCATAGCGCAACATCTCACGGCGACTCATGCGCCTCATCGGCTTCTGGTTTTGGACCAGATGATTTTTCGTCTTGTCCATAAAGAGACTCTTTCTTGCAGATGCGTCCAACCACCTAAAGCTGAAAGCGTTGGCGAATTCCAGCCCAGGGTTGCGCCTTGGCAACCCTGGGAAAAAGAAACGAACTCGAATTGTCGCAACTCTGAAAGAGTTGCGACGCAGGCGACGAATTTAAACTCAAACCGGTAATCACCGGACCATCGCAACTCCTTCAGAGTTGCTATGAATTAAATCGGCGCTCTTTCCCAGGGTTGCCAAAGCGCAATCCTGGGCTGAAATTCGCCAACGCTCTCAGCGTTTACTTAGCCAAGCTTTACGCGTTGGTATTTCACTTCTGCTTCTCCACCGCCGGCGGTGTCCATGAGCCGTCGATAACCTCAGCTTTCGGCCAATACGCTCGAATGAAGAGTGAAAAGTCGTCCTTCGGTGCCGGCAGCCAGTTCGAACGATGTGCCTCGGCGGGCGGATCGGACTGCACGTAGATCGAAAGTTCGCCTTTAGAGCCTGTCTTGAGGTCCTTGTTCTTTGTTCCAAGCGAGTACCGCTTCAACTCGTTTGGGACGAAGAAATGCTCTTTGTCGTAAAGAGTCAGCGACCAGAAGCCGTAGGCGGGTGGTGTCTGCTCTTTTGGAAATGTCACCGTGTAACGATTAGCTCCGTTGAGGCGCTCGCCTTTTGAGTCCAGGTCCTGATAAATGTACTTCGTCTCGACCGGCGCATTGACGAGGATGTTGGACTTTGCTACTGCAGTTCGCGCGAAGTAGTCCGTGCCAAACGCTGCCGGATTGGATACCGCACTCCAGTAGTTAGGTAATTGAATGCCCCAATTGCGGAATTGCAGCAGTGGCGCGATAACTTCCTCGTCTGTTTTCTGCGCTTCATCGATCATTGCCTTTTTGATCTCGAGATTATTGTTTGCAGCGGAGATGACAGCGAGGATCTGCGCATAGAGCGCTTCTTCACCGGGATGCGGTGGAGCGTCGTTCATTACTTCCGGCAGTTGATCAAAAAACGTTTCCGGGAAAACCCATTTTGTTTCGCCGGATTCGCCTTCGGTTGGAGGCTTGAACTTCGGAAGCTTGGTCCAATCGTGCGTCTTCGGCTTTCCGTCAAACTTATCGAGCGCATACAGGTCGATGCCCGCAATAACCTGCTGCACCGCTTTCTTGTCCTCGGGCGTCGCGTCCTGAAACACACGCGGTGCGACAAAACCTGTGTTCGTCTTAGAGCGAAAGACTCGTGTAATGCCTTTTGGCACTTCGCCCTGCCACGTAGGTCCGACTAACAGATAAAAGCCCGGCGTGCTGCCGTACATCTTGCCAATTTGCGCAAAGCTATCAGTGCGGATGTCGACCGTTTGATAGACCCAGAAACGGTCACCGAAGTCCGGCACTTGCACGACTACGGGGCTCCGCTCCAGCGCGAAGATGCCCGCGCCGTAAACCACATCCTGATTCGGACACGCGACCCAGCGCTGATCCGGAGCGATATAGTCATGTAGCATCGAGAGGGTATTGAGTGGTGCGAAAGGCAAGACGCCGTTCATCAAGCCTGGTTCCGGGCACTTGTCGAATACCAGACGGCGGTTGTAAATGTTGACCATCGGCCAACCCCAGAAATAAGCATTGCGCGCCACGAGCCGAGCATATTGTTCGGTGATCTTGACGCGCGCATCGGGTCCGGACGACATTGCTCGTGACCAATTTGGAGACGGTGTGATCTCCGTGGTCGTTTTCGAGCTTCCAACAGCGGTTGCTTTTGCAGTTTTTGATGACATGATTTAACTCACTTTCGTTCTCAACCTGCGAAGCGGGTGTAAAGCGTAGAGCCTGGGGCGTAAACCACAGGTCAATTCAATAACGCAGATTGCGAGCCCATGAAATGGGGACAGTCTGCTTAAACGTGAGACATCAAGAACTCGTCGGAAGGACACGCGACGACAACACTTACTTTCGAGCGCGCGCATCCCTCCGCAAGTTACCATCGAGTCCGATCGATCAAACGCCGCCGGTCGCGAACGCTTCAACGCTCTTTAGCCGTTTCATTGCGTCCAGCTGTTTCAACAAACCATAATTAATTCCACCCGCGTTGAGTGATGAGCCTTCCTGAAACGGGTAATCATGGAAGTCTTTAAAGAACTCCTTGATTTGCTGCTGCACGGGCACCAGCAACCAAATGTTGCGCGCGAGAAAGTCGATTGCTCCACCACCTTCCTCTAACCCCCGTTCGTACGGATCCATACGCAAGTTGGCGATTAGCGCCCAGGCAGAAACCGAGCGCGTGCCCGTGGCGATGTTCCCGTGTTGCGTGGCGAAGCTTACCTTCCAATCTCGATAGCGAAGTGCATTGAGATTACCGCCCTGGTCAAAGTAATAGAACGGATTGCGTGGCCCCTCCTTCTCTTTGCCCTGGAAGTAAGGTAGAAAGTTGTATCCATCGAGATGAACCTTGAACTTCTTCCCGTTGAGGGTCGTGCCTTTGGCGAGTTTCTCCGTGATGTCGGGCACGCCTGCTGCGGCCAGGAACGTCGGGAACCAGTCCATAAGAGAAATGATGTCGTTATAGGCAGTGCCCGGTTTGATAACACCCGGCCAACGGCACAACATCGGAATGCGGAAGCCACCTTCCCAGGTTGAGCCCTTCTCTCCATGGAACATGGTCATTGCACCATCCGGCCACAAGGCGAGCTCGGCCCCATTGTCTGTCGTGTAAAGCACGATCGTGTTGTCAGCGATTTCGAGCTCATCGAGTTGGTCCAACAACTGGCCCACGTGACCATCGTGCTCAACCATGCCGTCCGCATGAATGCCCTTCCCGGTCTTGCCGAGCGACTCCGGCTTCAGGTGCGTGAAGACGTGCATGCGCGTGGTGTTGAACCAGCAAAAGAACGGCTTCTCGTTTTCAACTGCGTCGCCAATGAATTTCTGGGCGGCTTCAAGAAATTCTTCGTCAATCGTTGGCATGCGAGCGACATTCAGCGGACCGGTGTCCTTGATTTTTTGCCCACCTTTTCCGTCGGCCCAGGAATGGATGACGCCGCGCGGACCAAATTTCTTCTTGAACTCTGGGTCCTTGGGATAGAAGTAGCCTTCGGGCTCTTCCTCAGCGTTCAAGTGATAGAGATTGCCGAAGAATTCGTCGAAACCATGATTGGTTGGCAGGTGATTATTCAGATCACCTAAATGATTCTTACCAAACTGTCCAGTTGTGTAACCCTGGCTCTTCAGGGCATCTGCAATCGTTGGCATCCAGTCGGTGATTCCGTGTGGATCGCCAGGCATGCCGATGGTTAACAGGCCAGTACGAAAAGGCTCTTGGCCCAGAATGAATGAAGCGCGACCCGCAGTGCAGCTTTGCTGTCCGTAAGAGTCGGTGAAGAGCGCACCTTCGTTCGCGATCCGATCGATGTTGGGGGTTTGATAACCCATCAGTCCTCTCGTGTAAGCGCTGACCTGTGGAATGCCAATGTCGTCGCCGAAGATCACGAGAATGTTTGGTTTTTTGGTATTTGCCATAACTTTTCCTTTCTAATTGCTACTCCTATTCAACGCGTCGTTCCGGCCAAGTCTCCACGTCCGATTAACGAAAGACTTGACGGAGTTTTCGATACGGCCAATGCTGGTTAAGTCAGTACCACCTCGCGGTAGCGGGTGGGTCGGCCTCTCTCAACACGCCCCCAGTTTTCGAATCGCAAGATCAACCCACCCGCTACCGCGAGGTAGTGCTGACTTCATAACTCCGAAATCTGTGGATGTTCTTACTGTCGCGCCATCGCGACCATAAACCGCTCTTCAACGCCAAGCATGTGGTCGACGTCCTTAGCCGCTTCGTCGATATCGATCTGCACCCAATTAACCTTTCCGTTGAATTCGTTGCCGCGAGCAGGGTAGTCATCCGAAACTGGCTCACCGAGATCGCAGCCGACTTCCATCGTTTCATCGAGCGCAAAATTGAAAGCAACGGAGCGTTCAATGCGCCCATCGCCTACTTCATTGCCGTCAACGTAAAGGACAATCTTTGCTCCCTTGCCGAAGCCTCCACCGTCATAAGTAAATTCCATGCGCACCTGATGCTTGCCGGCTGGAAGCGGCGAGGTCGCCTCAATACCCGTTTGGATCACAGCCATGAAGTTGTAGTGGTATTTCAGTTTTCCTTCGTGAGCGTAGAGACTCCAGCCCGCCATCGATCCGCCCTGCGCGATGATGACTCCTTTCGCTCCTTCGCTCGGGATCTCCACTTCGGCGGTCACCGAGTGACTCTTGTTCTTTGTATTGATCGCGGAATTCTCGGCAATCCGACGCATGCCCGGGAACAACAATTGGGTTGAGCCTTGAATCACTGTGGGCCGTCCGGCGAGGTCGGGATTGGCGCGCTCGCCCTTGCGGTCGTCCAGCGGAAAGACGTTGTACTTGCTCGCCTCGAGTGCGAACAACATCTTCAGTTCGAGAAGTTTCTTCGGCTGCTCTTTGGCGAGATCGCGAGCCTGGCTCCAGTCATTGGTGGTGTCGTACAGCTCCCAAACATCCTCGTCGAGGCCGGGCTGCTTACCGAGCATGATCCAGGGCACACTACCGTGGCGCGTCACCGCGGTCCAGCCTTTGTGATAGATGCCGCGGTTACAGAACATCTCGAAGTACTGGGTCTCGTGAGTTTCGGGAGCCTTCGCGTTGTCGAACGAATACGTCATGCTGAAACCGTGAATAGGTTCTTGCAGGACACCGTTGACCAACGACGGCTCCGGCAACCGCGCCGCTTCCAATATGGTCGGGGCCACGTCGATCACATGACAAAATTGTGAACGTACTTCGCCTTTTGCTTTGAATCCGTTGGGCCAGCGAACGATTGTCCCGTTGCGCGTGCCGCCCCAGTGCGAAGCAATCTGCTTGGTCCACTGGTAGGGCGTGTCCATCGCGTGAGCCCAACCCACGGCGTAATGGTTGTATGCTCTCGGTGTGCCCAGGTCATCGATCTTGCTGGTCAGCAACTCGACGTTGTTAAGGTCGGGAGCCTCGTTGACCAGCCATTCGTTGAAACAGCCGTTCGGCGTGCCTTCGGCAGACGCACCGTTGTCGCCGATGATGTAGTAGATCAACGTGTCGTCTTTTATGCCGAGCTCTTCAAGCGTATCGAAGATGCGTCCCACATGATGGTCCGCATGCTCGAGGAAGCCCGCATAGATCTCCATCTGGCGCACAAGCACCGGACGAAGCCGCTCGTCCGTGTCTTCCCAGCCTGGGATCTCTTTCGGCCTCGCCGTGAGTTCACAATCAGCAGGGATCACACCAAGTTTCTTTTGGCGTGCGAATGTCTCTTCACGAACTTTGTCCCAGCCTTGATCAAACTTTCCTTTGTATTTGCCAGACCATTCCGTAGGTACATGATGTGGGGCATGCGTCGCTCCGAGGGCAAAATAGATAAAGAAAGGTTTGTCAGCCGCGATCGCTTTTTGCTGACGAATGTAGGAGATTGCTTTGTCTGCGAGGTCTTCGGTTAGGTGATAGCCTTCTTCGGCGGTTTTTTCCGCTTGGATCGGCACAGTGCCGTCGTAAAGAGGAGGTGCGTACTGGCTAGTCTCGCCGCCGATGAATCCGTAGAAATGCTCAAAGCCTGAACCAGTGGGCCAACGATCGTATGGACCAATTGGTGTTGCTTCAAAGACCGGCACTTCATGACACTTGCCGAACTGGGCGGTGGAGTAACCATTCAGCTTCAAGATCTCCGCCAACGGTGCGCACGTGTTTGGCCTCAGCGAGTTGTAACCCGGAGCCGAAGTAGCGATCTCCGTGATACCACCCATTCCCACCGCATGATGGTTACGGCCCGATAGCATTGCCGCCCGAGTCGGTGAGCACAACGCCGTCGTGTGAAATCGGTTGTACTTCAAACCGCTTGCTGCAAGTTTCTCAGCATTCGGTGTCTGACATGGACCACCAAATGCGCTCGACGAACCAAAGCCCGCATCGTCGATTAAAACAACAAGTACATTTGGCGCGCCGGTGGGCGGACGCAAAGGCGTGATCACCGGGAATTTAGTATCCGGATCTTTTGCAGTGTACGTGGTCAGGGACACCGGCTTGCGGTCTGGTATTGGCAATACTGAACGTTGTAGCGAATCGTTAGGATTTTCTGTTTTCATTTCTTTCTCCTTTACCGGTTCGAACCTTTGGTGGCAGCGGATCTGAGCCATACACGATCGTCGTCAAGCCACCGATTCCACAAATGGACAAATGAGCCGCACAATCCATGCTTGCTCGATAATCGCTGTAATCGGTGGCTGACTGGCTTGATCCCTCTGCCTTAAGACCTCACTTCACCACGCGGCCGTTGTCGTCCATGCGCGCGAGGTTGGCATTGATCCTATCGACATAGGCGAGCGTTTCTTCATGACGCCATCTCGGCACATCCGGTGCGACGGTCTCGATGCTTAACCAAATGACGGGATCCAATGTTTTCTTCACGGCCACATCCTGAGCGCGCAACAGAGTTCCTCGGCCGGCGTTGTAGCTACCCATCATGAACGGTACGGAACTCGTTTCTCCCTGCTGATCGGTCCACTGCTTCCACAGTTTCCGGTCGTAGTAGATTCCCGCTGCGATGTTCCATTCAGGTTTGTTAATGGAAGCGATTTCAGGGTTCTTCGAGCGGACCTCACTGAATGTGGAAGGCATCAGTTGCATGATGCCGCGAGCGCCAACCCAGCTCTTCGCGTTCATGTTTATATTGCTTTCGGCCATTGCCTGGGCTTTGAAGATGCGCCAGTCGTAGCCCGGACCGAAAAAGCGCTGCGAGTACTTCCGGAAAGTGTCGTCATAGCGGTCCGTCACAACTTCGGCAGAGGCAACCGAGCCACCGCAGAGTGCGAAGAAGGCAATCAGCAAAAGCGTTAATCTGATCAGTAGCTTTTTCATTTCAGTGCACCTCCGATTATCAGCGCTATCGAGACGAAGATGGCCGCAATGAAGATCGACACTGCGACATTGCCTGCCTTCAATTCGTCCGGGAAATTCACCTGCGGCGTGAGCCAGTCGAAAACCCGGTAAGCAAGAAACATGAGCACGACGCCAAGACCGGCGTAGATGAAATTCAGCGCGATAATTCTCCACTCCATTTGAGTACCTCCTGTGTCATAAGGGGCTGGTCCCAAATTCAAAATGGGGATGCTGGCAGCGGGGCGAAGTCGGAAGGAGCGTAGCCCCAAAAATTAGTTAGGCACACGGGCGGCGGGGCGGAGCCCTCGCCTCACATCCGGCGGCGCAGCCGTAACTCAACTTGACTCTTCACTCTTTGCCCTTACCTCTCTGCTCTTTGCGCTCTGCCCTTACCTCTTTGCTCTTTGCTTCAGAAGATCAGCTCTACTCGAGCGCCTGGGACGTAGGCGGTGTTCGCTCGCCTCCGTGTTGGTCGGATGATTTGAAGATCGCCGGTAAGCCTCAACCACGGGGTCAGGAAGAAGTTGTAGAACATTTCGACCTGATGCTCTGCACGGGGACGAAGTCCGCCCTGACTGATCAGGTTCAAGTTGTCCTTCAACACTTTGCTAAGATCCGTAAACGCATAAGACCAGCCGAACTCGTCCCGCGGCCTGCCCTTGAACAGACCATTGCCTCCGATTCCGAGATTCACGAACTGTGTGATGGGACTGGTCCCTTTATCAGCAGTCGACAGCTGGGTGAAGAATCCCCACCCATCTCTGTGACCACGCTCTACGATGTATTGCCGAAATGTGTAGCTGAGGGACCATGATCCACCCTGAGGCGCGATAGGATTGAGGGGAGGGCCCGGAATGATGATTTGTCTGATAGCATCGAAGGGCGTGTACTTTTTTGTGGTGATGGCGAAACCAACTGAATGTTTGGCTGTTCTGCCCCAATACTTAGTTGGTAAGTAGACAGACGGGTAGAAGGTCACGCCATCAGCGAATAGATCCTTGAGACCTGGATTAAGTGAGTGATCGTTGGGATCGATCAGCGCAAACGTAAAGCGCGGCTCTCCTCCTTTTATATATGCGAAGCTCGCACCATTCGTGATCAGGGGAACCTGACGCAAGACCGTTAAGGGACCGATCGGCGCAATGTTTTGGAACCGCTCCTCACCCATCCCTGCAAAAAAGTCTTCGTCAAGCAGATCGAGCAAGTTGTACCGACCTGCCGAAACGGCAATGAGATTTCCTTTCGCTAAATTGAGCGGAAACAGTTTGGTGACATTAACAGCGGTGATTGAGAAGACAGCTCCGTTGCCTCCGGGAGTAATAATGGCGGTGTTGACAGGGTTAATCGATCCGGTTCCGGTAAGCAGTGGGCCGCCCCAGCGAGTTTCCGTTCTGATCTCGGCTGACCAGAATTTCCAGCCTGCCATCTTTCCAAAATCGAATTTGAAGATGGTTTCGAACTTGCCGTAGTACTGACTATCGTGGTTGGTTCCGCCCTTAGCAATGCCCTGACCAAAGGAAAAGAGCTTTAGCTCAACTTCAAAGCCTTTTTCTTTCCAGCGGTCTCTGGTACCCCACCAATCGCCGGTCATTTCTTCCTGGTCCGCAAACTCCGGTTTGGGTTTAGGGGCAGGTTTTGTTGGTGCGCCCTGAGGTTTGGCGGCGGCATCCTGAGGTTTTGCGACACCGTCTTGCGTTTCAGCGGAGGTGTCCTGAGATTTCGCAGGTGATGCTTGCTGCTGTTTTGGATCGATGACTTGTGATTTAGCAGTTGTTGCTTCGGGAACAGCGGGCGAAGGTGACGGTGTCGACTCCTGGCTGTAGTCCTGGGAGTCAAATACGAACAGCAATGTCAGAAGAATTATTGCTTCAAAAACCGCTTTCACCTTTTTATTCATTTACTCTCCTCCTGGATTAGACCTGTATCTCCAAAGTTTCTCTCGGGTGATAGGTCAACCTGGGGCGAGCAGGCTGTTAACGGTTTCAAATGGTCAGTTTGTCTTTTTGTCTAAGTCCTCCGTCATTGGTGCGAGTTGGGTACAAGCGTTCATTCTCTGCTCAAGAGCCCGGATTAATGTCTACGAACGGAGGCGATCGTTTCGTGAACGACCGCCTCCTATCGCGCGAAGATTGTTTAGCCACCACCGGCAGCTTTCGCCATTGCCTTCTGATTCTGTTGTGCCTTCTCTAGCGCCTCGTCTATGCTGAAGCTCGACGGTTTCTGCCTTGGTGGAAACTCTTCGAACGTCTTGAGAAACTCGCCGACGATCACCTGTGCCGGAACCAAAGTGAACATGCGATCTGCCTTCCATTTGCTGTGGAAGATCGATTCGTCCCCCCTCTCGAGCGGATCGCTGCGCAAGTTGAACAGATCCGGCAGACGCAGGGTATCGAATGGTTTTTCCCAAGCCTCTACGCCTGGTGCGTTTTGAACCATGAAATGGCACTTCCAGTTATTTACACGCAACGCCATTAAATCACCGTCGTCGCTCCAATAAAGGAAGCCCTTCCGCGGATTTTCTTTGACGTCGCCCTTCAGGAATGGCAGCATGTTGTAACCGTCGATATGGACCTTGAAGGTCTTGTTGCCGGTCGTGTGTCCCTTCTTGAGCTTCTCAACGATGTCAGGTTCACCTGCGGCCGCCGCCAGCGTCGGCAACATGTCGGTGTGGGAAACGATCTCGTTCGATATCGTTCCCGGTTTAATGACGCCAGGCCAGCGGATGGCGCACGGTACGCGCCAGCCACCTTCCCAGTTGGTGTCCTTCTCGCCGCGGAATATCGTCATGCCGCCGTCTGGCCATGTGCACACCTCCGCGCCGTTATCGGTCGAGTACATAACAATCGTGTTGTCAGTGATCTTCAGTTCATCCAGCTTGTCGAGCAGCTTGCCGACGTGCCCGTCATGTTCGACCATGCCGTCAGGATAGGTTCCCAATCCGGTCACTCCCTTCGATTCTTTCTTCAAATGAGTCCAGACGTGCATGCGGGTCGAGTTCCACCAGCAGAAGAAGGGCGTATCGTTGGCAACGGCCGTCTCCATGAATTTGATCGCTCCATCGAGAAACTCCTCATCCACAGTTTCCATCCGCTTCGTGTTAAGCGGTCCAGTGTCTTCGATTCTCTGTGTGCCGTCGGCATTGGCATAGGTGTGCAGCACGCCGCGCGGCCCGAACTTCTTTCGGAAGTTTGGGTCTTTCGGATAGTCCTCGTTCTCGGGTTCCTCTTCTGCATTCAGGTGATAAAGATTTCCGAAGAATTCGTCGAAGCCGTGAACGGTGGGAAGGAACTCATCACGATCACCAAGGTGATTCTTACCAAACTGGCCGGTAACGTAGCCCAAGGGCTTCACAATCTCCGCGATCGTTGGATCCTCTGGTCGCAGACCGAGATCCGCTCCGGGAAGTCCAACCTTTGTCAGCCCGGTGCGAATTGGTGACTGGCCGGTGATAAATGCGGCCCGTCCAGCGGTGCAACTTTGCTGTCCGTACCAATCAGTGAATAAGCATCCTTCTTTGGCGACGCGATCAATATTCGGCGTGCGATAGCCCATAACCCCGAGGTTATAGGCACTGACGTTGTACCAACCAATATCGTCGCCCCAGATAATTAGAATGTTTGGTTTGTCTGCCATGCTTGTCTCCCTTCGTGTTTAGGAAAAGGACAGCGGCGATGGGGAAACCGTGCCGATTGATTTCAAAGTATGGAGTGCGTTGACCAGTCGTCGCTTTGGTCAGAGCGGTGACAGGTCACCGCACTCCAAATGGATTTCAACGCTCACGACAATCTGAAGAGCCACTCTCAGAATCCCTCGTTGCGGCAGCGCGGGGATGCTTCAAGTGCAAGCTACTCTCACGCTGACATTTCACTCTCCGGAATCCCCCATGCGGGAGCGTGGGGGTACTTCAAGTTAGACTGCTACCTTGGCGACTTCGTCAACTTGAATATTCTTACTAATGCGATCCTTAGGCTGGACTTGAAGCATCCCCGCGCTCCCGCATGGGGGATTCCAGAGAGGGCTGAAAATACCGAGTGTAAGCCGAGCGATGTCGTGCAGCTAATGGACCACGAACACCGTCGATTGAGTCGGGCCAGTATCCCGATGCGCAATCCCTCATGGCTCGACCTCACGCTGTTAAAGCTTGCGGACACCTTGCAGCCTCGCAGGCTCAACACCGTAGTTTTCGACTTCAACGTTGTTGCCTTCGAGCACTTTTACCTTTGCTGCATAGATTAGTTGTCCGACGCCTTCCTCTTTGCCTTTGTCGTTGGTTTTGAGGTCAAGAATCAGGATGCCAAAGGTGTAATCCATCGATCGGCCAGAGACATAGGCTTCAAGAAATTGAATCGGACGATCACAAACGCCGACAATGCGTCGACCGCCCTCCGCCGGTCGCGAACGAATCAGTTTCAAGTCGAATTGTCCGACTCGGCCTACGAGCGAAACTTTGCCAATTGATTTGGTTTTCTCCAGCTCCTTTAACAGGGCATTCGATCCGTTCTCAATCAGGACCGAGGCATATCGCTTTGCATCGGCATCGGGCGTATAGCTTTGAATGATGATATTCAGGTTCATCGTCGTGCCCGGTCCAATCATTCGCACACCTGCTCCCGCGGGCAGGAGGCCCAACGCGGAGAAGTGTTCGGTGGACTTTTTCGCCTCGACGGTTGCCGGTACTGGCGGAATCAGGAAGCTAACGACGCCCACAATCATCAGGCACAAACCTATTCCTGAGTGCTTTCGCATGTGCATGGTCCTCCTTTGCTGTGCTACCCCTTACAGCGAAGACTCTTCTTGCTAGAGTTTAGTATTAAGGATATTCAATGGTCTCATAAGCCGTAAATCGCTTGAATTTGGTAATTTGTCAGGGGTGTTTGGGAGAGGGCCTGCAGCTTTCAGGTATGGCAGATCAGGGTTGTATGGTAGGCCGCTCCGATCGCTCGCACGATGTGTCGAGCGTTAAGTTCTGTTAACAATGAATCCGACTATTCTAGCGATGCCTGGCTGGCGGCGCGACTCCTTCGAGGACTCTGATCCGCTCTTTTGCCTTGTCCCGAGCTTCGATCAAAGACGCGCCCACCAGATGTTCATGATGTGAGTTCCATTTGAAGAAGCAAGCTTCCCAATGTTTGTCCGGGCGCCTGTAAATGAGGATCTCCCAGTCAATCGCATATGAAGCAGCAAACATGAGCCGCCCCAATCCAGTCGCTGTGGGAAGAGCCGGTGCGGATTTTCGCGCCCGCGTAAGGGGTGGCGGAGCCAATGGGCTTGTCGTCGGAGTTGCGATAGTCTCTCTCATGCTTGTCTTCCATAATCGCTAGTGCCGGGCCCTCGCAATGCAGCGAAAGCCAAGATGGCAGGTTGCGGTATCAATCGGTTGTGCCATGCGTGCCGCCGGCCGGTAGCGCCGGCAATAGTTCGGCGCGCACAAGTAGGAACCACCTTTCATTACCTTGCGCGGGATCGGGATTTTTGGATTACAGGGATCGAAGCTCTGGTCTCGCTCGCCACCACGGGGATTGAAGCTGGCGCAGCATGTCTGCGGCAGCTTGTTATGCTCCTGATACCAGTCCGTGGTCCATTCCCAAACGTTGCCGGCCATCTCGTACAGGTCATATCCATTCGGTGGGAATGATCCCACGGGCGCCGTCCATTCATATCCATCAGTCAAAAGATTCTCGTTGGGAAAGTTGCCTTGCCAGGTGTTGGCCATGATCTCGCCGTCTGGTTCGAATTCGTCGCCCCAAACGTATTCGGCGTTAGGCAAGCCACCGCGGGCTGCAAACTCCCATTCAGCCTCAGTCGCCAATTCTTTTCCAAGCCAGTCCGCGTAGGCTTCTGCATCTTCATAAGCCACCTGGACCACCGGGTGCTTGGCGAGTCCTTTGAGCGATGAGTGTGGACCTTGTGGATGCCGCCAGTCGGCGCCGGGAATATACGTCCACCAGTTATAGGGATTGCGGAGATCAACCGGAACTGCAGGCTTGCTGAAAACGACAGACGCGGGAACCAGAAGCTCTGGTTTTGCGCCCGGATAGTCCTCTGCATTAGGTGCGCGCTCCGCAAGAGTTACATGGCCGGTTTTCTCGACGAACTTTGAAAACTGAGCGTTGGTTACTGTGCACTGGTCCATCCAAAATCCCTCGACGGTCACCAGGTGAGCTGGCGCCTCTTCGGGATAATGAGCGTCGGAACCCATCATAAAAGTGCCACCAGGTATCCAGACCATCTTTTCGAATGGAGGTTTCCCTGGTTTGGACGTTTTCTCAGAGCGATTGATGGATCTGACCTCGGCTGCCATGGAAAGTCTTAAACTTGCTTACCAATTCGACACGTTTAGCGAATAAAGTCATCAGAACCTCAGTGAAGTTCGTCGTCATGCTATCCCGAAATCACCGCTTGTTCGATAGTCTGACGCCTTGTCCGCGAAACTGGTCGAGATTTGTCTGCCGCAGTGCCTGTCCTCCTGGAATAATGTCGAAGATACAAAGGCCGCACTGCGACGGTAAATCACCTGAATTTGGTATTTCAATTGGGATCCGTCCTAATAAAGTTGCATGTTTGACGTAGGCGCGCTCAGGGTTGTGTGGTAGGCGGCAGCAAAGGGCAAAGAGCTGAGGGCTGAGAGCTGAGCGCTGTGCGGCGGCGAAGCCGCATTGCTCTCAGCCCTCAGCTCTCAGCTCTCAGACCTTGCCGCTAGAGCCTGAAAATCACAGCTATTAATGCGCCGATACCGAGAATCGCTATCAGAGCCCCAAGTACCGCTGCCAACGAGTAAGGAACTTCGGGATGGAGCCTGCGAAGGTCCTCGATGTCGCGAATATGTTTGATTGTCGCCAAAACCAGGGCAACCAAACCAATGACGATCATCAACCCGGCGAAGTGTCGCGTATCAAACAAATGTTGACGAGGTTCTTCCCGTTTCTCCAGCAGGTATTGAGCAAACTTGTAAAGGGTGAACCCGAAGGTAATCAAAGAAGTTGCGGTTCTTACCCACGCCATCAAGGTGCGCTCGTGAGCCAAACGCGTGCGCTCCACCGCCAGGATTGTCGCTTCACTGGCCCCACTCTTTGCTGCCTGATTGGCTACGGCTGCCATCTCCGCGAAAAGTTCGTCGCCACGAAATGACCGTCCGTGCTCTCGGTAGCGCTGAACCAGCTAACCTCGCCGAAGAGCGTAGTCTCAGCAAAACTACCGAGCGCGACGGACGGTCTCGGCTTCGCAGTAGTTGATTGACCTGCCCTTTCGCCCCCAGTCAAGTCAATCCGCCGCTGCGAGCACCGCTTCTATTTTCTTTGTTTGCTCTCGATTGAGAGATGTGTACACGGTAGAACCGCCGTGGTCTCTCAGGAAACTGATCGCCACATTCGGATCAAAATTATTACCGAGTGAAATGATCGCTGACTCACCTGGTCGCACAATCGCGCCCACGTCTCGCACAAAGTCTCCAGGGATACCAACTTCCATTAGCCACCAATCTCGTCCCAGCACTTCTACTGGACCATCGCCGGCAAATTTATAGCTGCGGCTGGCGATTGCGGCATAACTCAGCGCTTCGGTGAAGGGCTGAAAGAGAGTGGTTCTTATTAACCCTCCCCACAGGCGTGACCAGCGTGCTCCTTCATTTCGGGAAAGATTAATGCTCTGCTGTACGATGAAGTTACGCCGATCCTCCCAGGAAACGGTGATCGCTTGCTCGAGGTCAAAAAGCTGCATTCCCAGTTGCCGCAACTCTGTTAGTACCTGAGCAGCTCGGTACTTTCCTTGAAAGCCGACGACAATCAGATCCACCGTCGTCCTCCTAAAGTTGTGCGAAGATTAGCGGGTGAGTGGCGAGCGGTAAATCGCCTCGATTTGGTATTTGCTACGGGATGGTTATAGAGAACCGTTGCATCTTTCCGGTAAGAAGAATAAGTGTTCTATGGTAGGGCAGAAACGGCATTTCCCTTAAAAACCAGCATCGGGCAGTGATGAAGAACTCACGATCATGAGGTCAGGACCAGGACAAGGTCGCGGGCTGGGTCGAAACTCAATCTTAGTGGTATGAGGTCAGTACCATCTCGCGGTAGCGGATCGGTCAAAGATTGCGGATTGCTGATTGCGGATTGCGAAATTCCTCCACAAATCCGCATTCCGCAATCCGCAATCCTGTGCTAGTGATTCGCCTGTGAATGAAACGGAAATTGAGAACCAAGCGGGCCGCGCGATTCCACCATGCCATTACGAATCGCGTAGTGAACCAACTCAACGATCGAGCTTGCATTCAACTTTTGCATCACTGAGCGGCGATGTGTCTCGACGGTCCGCACGCTGATACCCAAACGTTCGGCAATCTCCTTATTGCTCTTGTTTTCCGCAAGTAGCTGCAGAATCTCTCGCTCACGAGAGCTCAACGGTCCTGCTGTTGATCTCTCGGCATAGCCTCCGGAAACTGGCGCCGCCAGCGAGTTGAGAATTGCCTCAGATATCCTTGGCGTGAAGAACGGTTTGTGTCTCGCCAGCGACTTGAGAGCTTCGATCAGGTAGAGTTCTGCATCGGATTTAAGCACGTAGCCTCGCGCGCCTGCCGCGAATACTTCCCGGACCAGGTCTTCCGAATCGTGCATGGAGAAGACCAGCAGTTCCATATTTGGGAATTCTCTTCGCAGCAATCGAATCGCATCGAGTCCATTCAGCTCCGGCATCGCCAGGTCAAGAACGGCAACATCGGGTTTCAATTGACGCGCCAGGTGGAGAGCATCGCGGCCATTCGCAGCTTCGCCACAAACTTTGATCCCCGGATCACCCTCGACCAAATCTCGAATTCCCCGCCTCATTAAATCGTGATCGTCAGCTAACAGTATTCGGATCATAATTCACCCATTTGACCGGAACGGTGGCAGTCACAGTAGTGCCCTGTGTAGTCGTCTTCACTTCCAGATCGCCACCAAGTTGTCTAAGTCGATGTCGCATGCCAGGAATGCCGACACCAAGGCCTTCAATTCCCTCGCCGTTACAGCGAGTTTCAACTTCAAGATGCGTCCCGAAATCTTGCACCTGTAAAATCACAGTGTCGCTTGTTCGTGTGAGTGAGATAGTCGCTGTCTCACTGTTCGTGTGTCGCCGAATGTTGGTAAGACACTCCTGAACTACTCGGAACAGTGAATACTCGACGTCCGGCGGCATGCGATGCCCATCGTCGCCAACTTCAACGAAATCCACTTTCACGCCGCTGCGTTCCGAAAAACCTTTGACATACCAGTGCAGCGCTGTCGACAGTCCCGCCTGATCCAAAAGTGGAGGATGGAGCACGTAGGAAAGCGTGCGGATATCTTTGAGCGCCTCTTCGCCAAGGGTGATGCACTCGGTCAACCGATCCTGACTGCCGGCGTCCAGTGAAGCCGCTGCTCGTTTGACCCGCGCAAGGTTTAGCAAAATCACACCAATGCCTTGCGCGGTGCCGTCGTGCAATTCGCGAGCGATTCGTCGTCGTTCCTCGTCCTGGTATCTCAACAGCCGGCCGGTGAGCTCAGACAGCCATTGCTCCGCTTGCTTGCGCTCCGTGATGTCCTGAACGATCAAAACGAGCTGATCGATACTGCCGTCTTCATCGCGTACGCAGCGGGCGGATAAGCTTGTGTAAATGATGCGCCCATCACGGTGAATGAATCGCTTGTCCATCATGTAGCCTTCAGTCTCACCGCGTATTGTCTCGTCAAGCAATCGAACATTTTCGGCGATATCATCCGGATGAGTTACCTCGGTCCAACTCATTTGCGTCAGCTCTTCAGGAGAGTAGCCCAGCATCTGACAAAGCGTCTGATTTACAATCAGGAATCGGCGCGTTGGGGAAGTAATCGCCATGCCGACAAGCGGTAGATCAAAGAACCGGCGGAAGCGATCCTCAGCGAGCTTGCGTTCGGTGATGTCGCTGGAAGCAAACAGAAGGCAGGGTTCCCCATCGATGTTAAGAGTTTCGATGGAAGAGAACAGTGTCCGAAACGCTCCCGTCTTTGTGCGAAACCGAGTTTCCGTGTTCCGCAAAGAACCTCTCTCCGCAACTCGCTTCACTAACTCATGCCGTGTGCCTGGAGTGTCCCAGATATTCAATTCAGTTGAAGTGCGTCCGATGACCTCCTCTTTGGTGTACCCGCTCATGCGGAGAAAACTTTCGTTCACATCGAGGTAGCGCCCATCAAGCTGCGTCGTCAAAGACATCGGTTGCGGATTGAATTGAAAAGTCTTCGCGAGCTGTGCCCGGCTAGCCAACAGTCGTTCGTTGGCTGCGCGACGCCGCGATCGCTCGATGAGGAGATACCCAATGAACACGAACTGAAGCAGGCATAGTCCCACGGCGGCGAGTATTCGACCTTTGTATGTCTCGAGGAATGTGAAGTCCGTAAAACCCTTGTCCCACGCGAGATCAAATCGCAGTGCAACAAGCGCGATAGCAGGAGTGCATTCGCGGAAAGGATTGTGAACTTGTAAATCGAATTGCGATCGTTGCTCTGCAACGCTGCTCAGAAAAACATTGGGGCTGTGCTTATCCTGACCATGGCTGAGTGTGGGAACTAGCAGGAAGACCGAAACTAGCCAGATCGCGCAACGGGATCTTTGGCTCGGTCGTAGCAGGGCTTGAGGAGACAGACGAAATCCGCCAACGGGACCGTCGATATCCTGGGGAACAGGGAGATATCTACGCATTCGGCCACCCGGGGAAATTCAGCGCCGATTAATGAGCAAATAGTTCTAACAAATCCTCATAAGCAACGACACTTTCACGTTCGGCGATCCGTGAACGCGCCATATTCTCAATTCTGGGCGATTAAAGGGTGCTAAAACGAATCGTCTCCAGGCCTGTTAAGGAATTCGAACAAATCTTCCTCAGTGGGAGTGAAGGCTTGCTGCACCTCGAATAGGCCACAGCCTCTGGAGCGAGTAGCCTCGGAACACTAGTTGTGATGAAGGAGGTTCGAAACATCGGACAATCCCGATGAGTTTAGAGCCCGCCCCCGGTTTCAGCCGCTTCGGTTCGCCGCACGACAAACCCAGCCTGACTGTCTAGCTTCGAAAACCAAGTAGAGGTCCTTACCTGACCTTGGTTTTAACCTTAGCCGCCGACACGAAAACCAATCTAACTACCAACAACAACTCACATGTTGGGGGGCTGTCGGCTCAGTGTTGCCGAGGAATTTATACATCATTCGACCCCTAAGCAATCCGTAAAATTACGGGGGCCGCAATGCGAAGGATTAAGGATGAAGGAAAAAGGATGAATGCCAGAAAAACCACCTTCATCCTTCATTCCTTCATCGCCATCCTTTGCTTGGGAACCGTGTTGAACCGTATGGTTCGTGGTAATATCGTGGCCAAAATCGACGCGGGAGACTGGAACGATGAGCGAACTGCTGAAGCCTATGGACGCAGCCCGACTAGCAGGAGTTAGTTATCCGACGCTCAAGCAATGGATATATAAGGGCAAAATTCAGACGACTCGCACCATGGGCGGCCATCATCGCATCGCGCGGAGCGAAATTGAGCGCGTGATTGGCGCTCCCCGGTCGCGTTCAAAGCGAAAGCCCGTCGGTCTTGATGCCATTAGCGGTCGCAACAAGCTGCTCGGATCTGTCACTGATCTTCGTTACGAGGGTCTGTTGGTGCAGGTGACCATCGATGTCGGCGGACAGGAAATCACGTCAATCATTACAAGTGATGCAGCCCGAGCTCTTGATTTGAAAACCGGCGTGCCGGTTTATGCGCTTATCAAGGCAACGGAAGTTATGGTGATCCGGGGCTAAGCAAATGACGGCGCAACTCAAATTACGAAACATAAACTCAGTTCGCCCCGAATCCGTTTGAAAGCGAGACTAGCGTTGTCCGAACAGTCGGAAATACCGCTTGCGAGACACTCAATTCGGCCCGTCCAAGCTGTATCGATAATGCTGGTTCTACTGGTTACGAGCTGCCGGCACACGACGCCGTCGTTAACCGCGAGACAGGAAATCATCGTCTCGGCAGCGGTTAGCTTGAAAGATGCGTTCACTGAGATCGCAGCTTTGTCGGAAAAACGAACCGGAATGACAATCCGGTTTAACTTCGGAGCCTCGGGCGCCTTACAAAAGCAGATTGAATCGGGAGCTCCCGCCGATCTGTTCGCAAGCGCCGGCTCGAAACAAATGGACGAACTGGCGACGAAGGGCCTGATCGTTCCAGGAAGCAGAGCTGACTTCGCGCGGAATGTTTTGGTGCTGGTTGCGCCTGCCAACGACGCTCGTATCCGCTCGCTCATGGACCTCGCCCGGTCAGAAGTAAAAAAAATCGCAATAGGAAATCCAAAGACGGTACCGGCGGGGCAATACACGGAACAGACTCTTACTCGACTGAAATTACTACCTGAATTACAAGCGAAATTGATTTATGCAGAAGACGTACGGCAGGTGCTCGATTATGTCGTTCGCGGCGAAGTTGACGCGGGTCTTGTTTATTCATCCGACGCAGTCAATGCTGGGACGATGGTCAAGGTTGTAGCGCCCGCGCCTGACGACTCGCACGACGCAATTGTTTATCCAATCGCAATTGTGAAAGAGAGTCATCAACAGCCGGCAGCGAAGCAGTTCATTGATCTGGTGCTCAGCTGCGAGGGACAAAGCATTCTGGCAAAGCACGGCTTTACCGCAATTAAGTAAAATGATTTGGGAATCACTCAAGTTGTCGCTGCTCGTGGTTACGGTTGCGACTTTTATTATTGCCACCGTCGGACTTGGCCTGGGACTTCTGCTCGCGAAAGGCCGGTTCCGTGGACAGGAAGTGCTGGCGTCTTTCTTCACATTGCCACTCGTACTTCCTCCGACAGTCACTGGGTTCTATTTAATCGTTTTATTTGGACGTCACGGATTAATAGGTGAGCCGGTTTACAACTTTACAGGCTGGAGCGTCGTGTTTACCTGGCAAGCCGCAGTTATCGCTGCCGTCGTGTTGGCGCTGCCGTTAATGGTGCTGTCCGCGCGCGCTGCCATTGAAAGTGTCAATCCACGTTATGAGATTGCATCCTACACGCTCGGCAAGAGCCAGCTCGCGACTTTCTTTCTGATTACTCTCCCGCTGGCGCGGCGCGGCATTCTTGCTGGTATCGTCCTTAGTTTTACGCGAGCGCTGGGCGAGTTTGGAGCCACATTCATGCTGGCGGGGAATATTCCCGGACGAACGCAGACAATGCCGCTGGCGATTTACGAGGCGGTGATAAGCGGCGACAACAAGCGCGCACAGATTCTCGCCCTGGTCCTGACCGGAATCTCGATTACTGCCGTCTATCTCACTAACAAGTTGAGTAAGGGAGCGATACGCTATTAGCCAGAATCGACTGAGAATAAATATCAAAAAGCAGCTCGAATCAGACAAGAGCGGAAGTTTTGTGCTTGACGTCTCCTTTGACACCGAAGATGGAATAACAATCTTATTCGGGCCGTCTGGTTCAGGTAAGTCAAGTACACTGCGCGCCATCGCTGGCATCATTGATCCGGATGAAGGACGTATCGAAGTCGGCGAGCGCTCGTACTTCGATTCACGAGCAGGCATCAATCTTTCCATTCAGGAGCGCCGTGTTGGTTACGTGTTCCAGGACTACGCTCTCTTTCCGCACCTGACCGCGGAGCAGAACGTGAGCTTCGGCATCAAGGAAAAGTCAGCCCAGCTCCGTCAGGAACGAGTGGGCGAGCTACTGCGACTCTTCAAAGTCGATCAGATTAGACATCGGTTTCCACAGAACATGTCAGGCGGAGAGCAGCAACGAATTGCGCTGGCACGTGCGCTGGCGTCTGACCCTGCAGTGGTGCTGCTCGATGAGCCGCTCTCAGCGGTAGATGTGGAAACGCGTTCAGGTCTGCTCGATGAGATAGCTTTGGCTCAATCACGTGTGCGCATTCCGTTTATCTACGTGACGCATAACACGCCGGAGGCGTTGAGGCTTGGCGCGCGAGTGGTCGTTCTCGATCAAGGAACGGTAAAAGCACTCGGCCGCCCAGCTGAGATATTTAGAAATGGCGAGTAGTCAGTGGTCAGTTGTCAGTCGTTAAGTGGTCAGTGGTTAGTTGTTTGAGGTTCAAGGGTGAGATTGGCCTGGGGGTGCGGCTTTGCCGCGGCACAGTGCGGTAAGGCTGTGCCTTACCGGCGCGTGTCCCCTCATTTTCGGCGAGGCTGCGCCTCGTACCAGGAGTTGATTGATGAAAAGTTATATGCTCCGCGGAGTTCTGCTGGTGCTCGCGATCATGCTCTCGGTGTCTACCCTTGGACAAACATCCTCACCTAACTCTTCCACAAATCGAGTTTTATTGACCGTAGACGGGGACGTGGATCATCCATTGAAGTTGTCTGCGGACGATTTGAAGAAACTACCGCGACGATCAATTAAGGCCAAAGATCATGATGGCAAGGAAGGCTTGTTCGAAGGCATCGAGGTCGGCGAGATCCTGAAACTCGCCGGAGTCAAATCTGGTGAAGCATTACGTGGCAAAGAAATGACGCTGTTCGTAGTCGTAGACGCTGCCGACGGTTATCGCGCATTGTTGGCTTTGCCGGAAACCGATCACTCCTTCACAGATCGCATCATGCTGTTGGCAGATCATCGCGACGGCAAATTGCTGGATGATAAGGAAGGACCGCTGCGCCTTGTGATTCCCGACGAAAAGCGTCAGGGTCGCTGGGTACGCCAGGTGACCTCGCTGACCGTCCGCTACGCTCGATAAGTTGACAGGTTTTCGATACGGCTGTCGTTAACCAGTTCACTCACTCGTCTGCCTTGATTAGCTCACTTTCGAGCCTTTTAGTGAGATCCTCATATGGGCAGTGACGGCAGCCTTGTTCGCAGCAGTAACCACGCCTCAGGTGATAAGCAGCAGTAAGGACCATTAATCCCTGATCGAAGTAATAGTCCTTTCCTTCAACGAGCACTGCATTAGAAGTATCCGCTTCTGCCATTTCTACCACGCAAAAGTTGCGCCCGCTCGTCCTGTCCGTCCTGGTGTGCGAAAGCCGCTCTCGTAATATTCGTGGTCAAACAGATTGTCCACATAGCCGAAGAACCGCAATTCGCGGGTCTCGCCGCCGAGCGGCAAGGTATAGCGCAGACCGAGATCAGCCTTTGCTAAACCTCGAAAGCGAAAAGCTCGGCTTGCGAAAGTGGTTTCATCCAGGACGGGCGCGAGGTAATCACTCGATGCAGAGAAATCAAAGTTGACCAGCCATCGTCGACCGAAACGTTGGGTGGCAACAATCGAGAATTGATGAACAGGAATTATCAATGACTGCAGCGTGCCACGCACCTGCGGTGTACGTTGCAGAGACTTCGTGTAGGTGTACGCGGCGAACAGCTCGAGTGTCCGTGTCGGGTTTGCATTCAAACTAAACTCGGCTCCTCGCGCGATGCCGCCGTTTGTATTGCGGTAACCGCCAAAGCGACCAAAAGGATCAGTCACTGGATTGATAGCTCCTGAGAAGTCAAAAATGATTACCTTCTGCAGCTGAGTATAGAAATACGTCGCGGAGAATCGCAGCCGGTTTTGATAAAGACTCTGGTCAATACCTGCGTCAACCGCAAGCGAATGCTCCGGCTGGAGGCGCGGGTCGCCAAATACGGAGTATCCGAAAAAGCTATCAAAGAAAGATCCAAAGCGTTCGAACAACGATGGCGCCCGATAGCCGTTGCCTACGTGCGCTCGCAGCTTCGTTCCTGAGTTTCGGAAAACATATGCGATTGAACCATCGCCGGTGTACGCAGTCGGTGGCGATTGAAACGTGATTCCTGCATAAGGAGCCGAAGCGGCAGGAGTAAAGACAGGCTTCTGCAGATTGAAGAATTGGGCGCGAAAGGCGCCGGACAGCTGGAGACGATCATCAAGTAACTGCAGTTGGTCCTGAACAAAGAAAGTATGGCTTGTCTGAGTTACATCAACGTTGGAATTGTCTGCCGGGTTGACCTGAAACGATGGATTCCTGAAGTTTTCACTCTCAAACTCATAACCACCCGAGATCAGGTTGTGCCGAACACTCAAATCAAAACGCGCATTGAACGTATGAACCCGAGCGTCAAAGTCCGAGCGCGTGCTGCCACCGAAAGGCTGAAAGTCGACGCCAAGCGGACCGTTGATTCCACTGCGGTTCGTTGCGAGGCCTTGATAGCTGAGGGTGTAACCGAATACGTCGCTTGGTCGTTGCGTGAAAATCAGCGCTCCGTCAAAGAAGTTTGCCTGCCGCAAGTTGTCTGGATCGTTGGCTGAAGGAATGAACGTTGCCGAGCCTGGGTTCAGTTGGGCCACGGGTACGCCGGCCTCGTATCGATGAAGCTCGATCAGCGAGAGCGGCCGAGCATCAACGATTCCTGCAGGGGGCAAGGTTCCAATCGCGATTGGATTGTTATTT
>Ga0126384_10000385_pt1 | contig 23749 bp, 17 predicted proteins | sample PanSoiMetPlot_36_FD_92543 | JGI IMG/M metagenome (GOLD analysis project Ga0126384, IMG submission 92543) | Tropical forest soil microbial communities from Panama - MetaG Plot_36 | ecosystem: Environmental > Terrestrial > Soil > Tropical forest > Bulk soil | place: Panama | collected 2016-02-17 | reverse complement strand
GCGGCAGCCCGGCCGGCAGCGCGAAGTCCCACGGTGGGCCGCACGCGAAGCCGGTGGTCGGCATTCATGCCGGTGATCGACAGCGCGCTCTCAGCCACGTAAAGGCGATTCATCCGCGGCCCAGGGTCGCGCCGCCGCGCAAACCCGCGCACCTCGCGCAGATTCGGGCCGCGGGATTCGAGGAAGTCCGCCTCCAAGGAGAGGATCACCGAAGCGCGCTCCAGATTTGGAATCACCTCCAGCGGGCGACCGAAGGCGATTTGCGAGCCGCGGTAGGCGTTGTCCGCTGACAGCGCGCCGTAACTGTAGAACTTGGCTGCCGGAAAGCGAGCCCGGATCCGCGACCGGAACGCTTCGATGGTGGGCGATCCGGTGGGTTCGAAAAGAAAGCGCAGCCCCGCACCGCCACCTTGCTGCAACTGACGGGACCGTCGGACGATCTCGGCGAGAAACGTCTTCAGCGCCTTCGGAACCGAGCGGAATTTGATCTGCCGCGCCCGCTGAGGGTCGTACAACTGAAGGATGGAAGCTTGCTCGGCGACTCCAGCGGAGCCGAGGTTGGTGGGGTGCAGTGGGTTGCCTTCGACCTTGGTGGGGCGTCCCTCCCAGCTGGTAACCAGCAGCCCGGCGGCGAAGCCATCGATGGGCAAGGCGGTGGCGTAATGCAAAGGGTTGCCGGGGGTAAGGCCCAGAGGATGGCGCCCATAGGGCAGGATCTTTTCCGGCGGCGCGCGAGGGCAGGCTCCCAGACCAGACGCGGCCAGCGACGCTCCCAGGAGTCTAATGAAACTGCGACGGCCGATTCCATCGGACATCTCCGCCGCTCCTGCGGGGAACTCGCGCTCGAGCGCAGCTTGGATTTCCGGTCCACCTCGACGCTGCTCGAGACTCCTCCAGTAGGTCGGCGAGGAGATCGGGGGTCCGTCGGCGCCCACAGACGCGCTCGGTTCAGAAGAGCTGATCTTCATCGGTGGCAGGTGGTGCAACTGGTTCGAGTGTGGACCTGGTAGCGATCTACAAGAGTGCGCCCAAGCTGCTCGGGATCTCCCTCGGGCTGCCAGGTCATGCTGGTCACGAACTCAAGGGGCCGCAGATTGGCTGCGGGATGGCGATGGCACTCCAGACACCAGCTCATCGTCAGAGGAGAGACCTGCTCGATGATCGCCATCTGATCGACTCGGCCGTGGCAGGTGACGCAGCCCACGCCCTTGTTCACATGAATGGCATGGTTGAAGTAGACGAACTGCGGAAGGCGGTGAACCCGATTCCACGGAACCGCTTGTCCGCTGAAGTACATGGAGCGCACTTCCCCAAGAAGCGGACTCTTGTTCCAAACCTGCTCATGGCAATTCATGCACACCGAGGTCGAAGGAACTCCCGCGTACGGCGACCGATCCACCGCCCCGTGGCAGTAGCGGCAGTCGATGCCGTCGTCCCAGACGTGATGTCGATGGTCGAACTGGACAACCTGGACCACCGGGTCGTGCTGACCGGTGTACAAGGGGCTCTCCACGAAGACGTATGCCGCCCCCACCGCGAGCAGCGGAAGGGAAAGCAGCCCCGCGGCAACCACGCGAAAGATGGTGTTCGAGCTGGGTGGAAAAAGCGCGCTCATGCCCCTCGTTCTCGGCTAATGCCCCTGATCGCAACCGAGGAACCGCACCCGGTCGGCTTGCGGCGACAAGTTTCAAGCGAAGATCAGGTACCCGCGTCTACGAGATTTTGTGTTTCCGTCTACGAAAGGACAGTAGGCGCGTGCGCTTCGGAGGGGTGGTGCAGCGAGAGCTCCAAGAATGTGGCGCCCTCGATCGGGTTGTAGCGGTAGGCGGAGATCGGCCTAAAGCCCAACGAAAGGTACAGCGAAGCGGCTTCGGTCATGGACTCCAACGTGTCCAGCCGCATCCTGCGATATCCGATCCGATTCGCCTCGCCGATGATCTTTGTCGCCAGGGCCCGACCGATGCCGCGACCGCGATGGTGGTCGCGAACGTACAGCCTCTTCATCTCACAGATTTCGTCTTCCAAGGGATGCAGTCCGGCGCAGCCCACCGGCTCCCCATCTTCGATCGCCAACAACAGGCGGCCCAACGGCTTTGCATACCAGCCGGGAAGAGTCGCCAGCTCGTGATCGAAGTGCTGGAAATCGAGGTCAATGCCCAGCTCGTCCGCGTACTCCTGAAAGAGCTTGCGGACCTCCCCGAAATGTTCGGGAGTCTCAGCCTCTATTACATTCACCATCGCGACACCTCGCTCGTGATCTGCACGGCTCATCCTCTCGCGCAGGAACGGCTTCCTCAAGTGGAATCGAGCACACCAAGCGGCCAGGTGACAGAAACCGGAACGTGCCCGTGGGTTCCCCTTGACCTCGCCGCGGTCGCCGGTCGTCGGCATCTAGCCAGCCCTGCCCCGATTTCGATAAACAACCGCGCACCGGCAGGCCGGCGCCGGCGAGGATCTTTCGAAAGGTGGAGGCGGGCTTGGATGGGAGACAACACGTCCTGGTGGTGGACGACTACGACGATGGCCGGGAAATGTATGCCGAATTCCTCGAGCTTGCCGGTTACCAAGTGAGCCAGGCGAGGAATGGGTCCGAGGCGTTGAGAAAGGCCGATGAGCTTGTGCCCGATGTGATCCTCATGGACCTATCCCTGCCGGACATGGACGGCAGCGACGTGATTCGGCGGCTTCGAGCCACTTCCCGCACCCGGAGCATTCCGGTGGTAGTCGTTACTGGACATTCCCCGGAAAACCTCGAAGCCGAGTTCCTCGAATACGACGGCTTCGTCACCAAGCCTTGTCCACCGGACGCCTTGGTCGCCGAGGTTGCTCGACTGCTCGCATCCAGAGGCAGCGCCGCTCGAGGCGCGCACTAGTCCTACCACCCTACTCGAAAACCACTCGGCTGGCTTCCTTGAGCTGGTCCTCCGACGCACTGTGGACTTTAGCCCAGCCAGCCGTATGTTCCGATCGAGCATAGAGCTCACGGGCATTAGGCGAAGACGAGACCGGCGGAGCTCCGACTTCGAGCCAGCCGACCCTGTTCCCGCGGTGAAAGTATTCGACGCGCAGTCCAACGGTCGGGTCTCCCGAGGCTGGAACGTCTCCTTTGCCGAGCACTTCTAGCACCACCAGGTGCCAGATCTTGTCGTGCCAATTCCGAACGAAATCGTCCGGTTTTTGCGGCGACTTCTTGGCCGCGACCACGGCGGGCTGGTTGGGAGTGACCTTGATCAGAAAGTCGCGCCGCTTGTCGTTCACCTGGACGGCGAAGCTATCCACGTCGGCAAGCTTGAAGGTGTGCAGCTGACGGTCGACCAGGCGAACCGGAGCCGATTCGAGGTCTGCCACGGCGGTGTTGCCGAGCAAGTAGACTCGCCCATCTTGCTCGTTCTGCAGGTAGGGAGAGCCCACGCCGAGCACCGAGGTGGAGATTTTGAACGACTGCCTGCCAATCCGAGCGTAAAGCTGAAGCGACTTTTGCGAGTCCTGCAGGCCCAGTTCCTTGAGCTTCGGCGGATCCAAAGTGCCTAGCGCCCGCGTCGCGCGCAGCGGCTCGAATCGCTCAAGCAGCTTCTCCGCGGCTTCGTTGGCCCGCAGCTCTCCGCGCGGCAAGGGCTTGGGCTCGACGCCTGGCGGAGGCAGCCCCCCGTCCGGCAACGGACGGTCCAACCTGCCTTGCTTGATCCAGATCGCCGGACCTTCCCGCTCTCGCCGACGTTCCAGCTCCACCCACTTGACTCCGTCGTCGTAGTGAAGCCGGTTCAAGTCTCCACGGCTCAAGTCCACCACGACGACATCGCCGGGTGTTGCCTGCTCCGGGCGCTGCCAGGTGGCATAAACCTCCAACAGAGCAATCACCGCCAGCCCCCCCTGCACAGCGGCGCCGCGGGCTCTCATCGCACCTCCTTGGCCGCGCCAGTCAAGACTGGCGCGCCTCGGTAGGACCTGCGGCGGTTGACAACGAAGCCGATTCCCAACACCAGCGCGGGAAGCAAAAAGACGGTGGAGTAGAACCAGAAGACGTCTTTCTTGCGAGTGTGCTCGAGCGGAACGTCGGCTTCGCTGGCGACCTCGCCCGCGATCGCTTCCTCTCCGATGAGCCATTTTAGCCCGTCGAGGGCGAAGTACATGTTGCCGGGATTCTCGAAGAGAAGGTCGGTGAGGGCATCGGAGTCGCTGAGGACGATCAGCCGACCGTTCTCGCTCGGTTTCGCGCCGGGCTTTGCTTTTTGGATTGCCGCAGCGAGCTCCCAGGCCTTTCGTTTTTCCATGCCGTCCAACTGGTAATTGCCGTTGATGTCATTCCAAGTTGCGGGATGGGCGTGGACTGTGAAATCGACGGTGACGCCCGCTGGCCGCTCCTTGAGTTCCTCCAGATAGCCGGCTTCCAGAAGGGCAAGAAACGCTCGACCGCCAAGCTGTGAAAGCGAGGTCACCGAGGGATGCGAGGAAAACGAAACCGTTAAGATGAAGGTGCGATCGCTCAGCTGCCCGGTGCGCCGAATGTAGGCCAAATCGTTGGCGAGGACGGTGGGGACAAACTTGATCCCAAACCGGGAGAGCAAGCCCTTGAAATCCATGCGAGTCTCGGGATCCAAAGCGATCCATACCCGTCCACCGCGGTCGAAGTAGCGCCCCAGCGCGGCTTCCTCTTCGGGCAAAAAATCACGGGTTGGGCCAACCACCAGAACGGCGGCCGCGTCCGATGGCACATCGCTGGCGAGGCCCTCTGCCGCGCCCAGGTTGCGCAGCTCGTAATTTTGCGAGCTCAACGTGTCGCGAAAGGCGGCGATCGGCGCTCGCTGATCGCTGCCCAAGGTTCTTTCGGCTCTCTCGCCGTGCCCGGTGGTGAAGTAAAGCACGCGCCGCGCCTGGCCAACGGCCAAGAGTTTCTTTTGAACGTCCTGATCCAGGGTTCGCAGCTGGGGGCGCGCGCGCTCAAAATCCGTCCCGAGGAAGAGCGTCTCTCGGCGCGAGCCCTTGCTCAACACCACGGCACCATTTCCCGAGACCCCCAGCTCGCGAGCTTTGGCGGGATCCACTGCCTGATCGTAGCTGTGGACGACGAGCCGCGGGTTGTCCCGGGAGAGGTCCTGAAAGTACTCAGAGACCTCCTGCCGCACCTCGTTTGCGGGCGCGAAAAACAGGGACACTTGCACCGGCTCGGTCAAGGTCTGGGCGATGCGGCGCGAGGCCTGACCTGGGCGCGTGGTGCGAAAGTAGGAAAGATCCCACTTGGCGTCCCGCTCGGTGGCAACGTACACGGCGCAGAACGACAGCACCAGGGCGCCCGAAAGGCCGAGTCCAGTCAAAGCCGCGTCCTGAACTCGCGCCACCTCGAGGCGCGGGGCGAACACCATCCCGGCGTAGGCAATTTCGATCAGCAGAGCCGGCAGCAGCGCCGAAACGATCAGCACCGGCCAAAGGGCGGACAAAACCACCGCCAATTTCGGAGCGCTTTCGCTCAACATCTTGGGCGCGATCCGAAGCCACAGGTCGGACTGGATGAAGTAGAGGAGCAGGGCCACCGCCGCGAGCGCGTTCAAGAGCAACAGGTAACGCTCGATCCGGGTTCGCTCGCCGGATGAGCGGGCCACCCGCAGCGCACGTGCCGCGGTTGCCCCCAAAATCAGCAACACGCCTACCGAAGTTGCTAGGCCGCGCCCGATCCCGGCGCCGATCAGCCGTTCGCCGACGTAGATGGCGATCAGGCCCAGAGCGAACACCACGGACCAAAGGTAGCTGCGCCCGGTCATTCTTACTTCCATCGCCTCGCCTCAAGAACGCGGGTCGCGGCGAACAGTCCCAAATAGGTGAGCGCGACGTAGTAGACGACGTCTCTGAGATGGATGAGGCCTTTCTCAAAGGGCGGGAAGTGCTGCTGATAAAGGGCCAAGTTGGTGAACACGTCGTTCAGCGGCCGGTCGGTGACCTTTGCCAACAGCCAGCTGACCACCAACGCGATCACCATACAGCCGGAGGCGATGGCCGCAACCACTTGGGATCGCGCAAGCGATGACCCGAAGATGCCGACCGCCAGACAGGCGCTGCCCACCAGGAATGAACCGAAATACCCGGCGATGATTTGTCCGACAGAAATCTTTCCGTTCACCAGGATCATCGCGGGCATAAAGGTGGTCGCGAGCAGGTAGAGGCCGAGAAAGGCCATCGACGAGAGATACTTGCCGAACACGATCTCCACGTCCCTCACCGGCGAGGAGTACAGAAGGTCGATGGTTCCGGTCTGCCGCTCCTCAGCCAACAGGCGCATTGAGATCAGCACCGCCGCGACCGCGGTAAAGCCGAAACAGGTCCAGAAGAAGCCCTGCAATACTTCCGCGGACCTCTTGGTGCCGGCGAGCGCGTAGGCGTTGAAGAATAGACCGTGCAGCGCGAGCACCACGGCGATGATCAGGTACCCGCTGAGGCTGCGAAGATAAGCCCCCAGCTCTCGCCGCGCGATCAACAAAGCGGCCCTCATCACCCGGCCCCCTTACCGTGCGTGAGCTTCAAAAAAATTGACTCCAGCTTTTCCGAGATCCGCTCCAGCCGCAGCAGGTCGATGTCCGCCTTCACCAGGGCGCGGACCAGCGCGGGCCGAAGCTCGAGCGGCGCCTCGACGCGAATCGTTGCGGTCCCCTCGTCCTGCTTCTGAAGCGAAACTTCTTGTACCCCCGCTACCGCGCGAAGCAGACCCACGGCGCGCTCACCCGATCCCTGAATCTCGAGCTCGATGTGGCTCGCTCCTCCCAATCGCCGGGCCAGCTCTTGCTCGGTGCCTTGCGCGACAATCTCGCCGCTCTGGATGATCAACAGGCGGTCGCAGGTCTGGCTGATCTCGGAAAGAATGTGGCTGGAAATGAGGATGGTGTGCCCGCCCTTGAGGCCGAGAATCAGCCGGCGCATTTCAACAATCTGAACCGGGTCCAACCCACCGGTGGGTTCGTCGAGGATCAGCAGGGCTGGGTTATGGACCAGCGCCTGCGCGACCCCGAGTCTTTGGCGATAGCCGTGGGAGAGGGAAGAAATCAGCTCGCCGTCGGCGTCGCGCAGCGCGGTCTGCTCCTCGACCTTTTCCACCCGCGCGGCCAGATGCTCGGAGCTGACCCCGCGAAGCTGGGCGACGAACGAAAGATACCCCCGGACCGTCATCTCGCCGTAGAGCGGGGGCGCGTCGGGAAGAAAGCCGATTCGCTTTCGAATCTCGTGCGGATTTTCGACCACATCGTAGCCGTCGATCTCGACGCGGCCCGAAGTGGGAAGCAACACGCAGCCCAGCACCTTCAAGGTGGTGGTCTTGCCCGCCCCATTCAGGCCCAGGAAGCCGATCACTTCGCCTTTGGCGATCGAGAAACTCAGATCCTGGATGGCAGCTTGGCTGCCGTAGTACTTGGTGAGTCCTTCTACTTGAATCATCCGGCTCCTCTTGCGCCAAAAAGCGGGACTCTATTTCCGGTGGCGCCGCCCAATGTCAAGTACCTATCGTCCATCGGGCGCCCAGGGCGAGAAAGCCGGAAGCGTTCGCCCCCTTTTCGCGCGCGGCAAAAGCGGATATCGCGAGGCGCGTGAGCAATGACGTAAATCGCGCAGTCGGCATCCTTCGGACGGGCGGGTTGGTGGCTTTTCCGACGGAGACCGTTTACGGCCTGGGGGCCGATGCTCGAAACGAAGCCGCGGTGCGCCGGATTTTCGCCGTCAAGGGCCGGCCCGCCTCCCATCCGCTGATCGTCCATTTGGCAAGCGCCGCCGAGTTCCAGACCTGGGCCCGTTCCGTCCCGGCGGTCGCTTACGAGCTTGCCGGACGATTTTGGCCCGGTCCTCTCACCTTGATCCTGAAGCGATCCGCGTCGGTTTCGGATTTGATCACCGGCGGCCAAGACACGGTCGGCCTGCGAGTACCTATGAATTCGCTGGCCCAACAGCTCCTGCAAGCGTTTGCAGGAGGCATCGCGGCGCCATCCGCGAACCGATACGGACGGGTCAGCCCCACCTCCGCGGAGGACGTTCGCGCTGACCTGGGGGATCTGGTGGACTTGATTTTGGACGGGGGGCCCTGCGAGATCGGCGTGGAATCCACGATCGTCGACCTCAGCTCGGGCCCACCGGCTCTTCTGCGGCCGGGTGGAATCTCGGCGGAGGACCTGGAAGGTGTCCTCGGTCAACCGATGTCGAGCGAGCGCGGGAGCGAAGTTCGCGCGCCGGGAATGCAAGCTGCCCATTACGCGCCGCGCGCCCGCATCGTCCTCGCAGATGCTTCGAGCTTGGCGTCGGTTGCAGAGCGCGAACGCGGCAGCGGCCATTCGGTGGTGGTGCTGGCGCCCGGAACGCCCGCCCTATCCAGCGGAATCGAGCAGATTCGAGTTCCCGAAACTCTCGCAGAGTACGCTCGCGTGTTGTACCGTACCCTGCGCGAGGTAGACCGGCGGCAGTTTGACGTGGCGGTGGTGCAGATTCAGCCGCTTTCAGGGTTGGGGCTCGCCATTCGGGACCGACTGACTCGGGCGGCGGCCGCCAAGCTGGACCAACAGCCCTAAGCGCCCGCCGTCGGCGCGACGGACGCGATCAGCCGATTGGACATTTGCACGGGCTGGCCGGAACCGAGCGTCGAGCGCGCCAAGTCGGCCGCAGCCCGCACCCAGGCGGGATGGTCGTTTAGGCAGGGCACCAGGGTCAACTCTTCTCCACCGGCCGAGCAAAAAGTCTCGCGCGCCCTGATTCCGATCTCCTCCAGGGTCTCGAGGCAGTCGGCCACAAATGCGGGACAAAGGACGGCTAAGCGGCGGACGCCGCGCTGAGCGAGCTGCTGTACCCAGACGTCGGTGTACGGGCGGATCCATTGAGTTCGACCCAGCCTGGATTGAAAGGACACCGAGAATCCCTGGGCTGGAATTCCGAGCCGCCCCGCCGCCTCCCGCGCGGTGTGAAAGGCCTGCGCCCGGTAGCAGTTGAAGTTCGCAGTGCTGAGTTGATCGCAGCACTGATTCGATGCCAGGCAGTGAGCTCCGGTCGAGTCGCTCTTGCGAATGTGCCTCTCGGGGAGCCCGTGAAAGCTGAACAGCACGTGGTCGGCGCGGCTCTGTCGGATCACCGGGGCGGCCGCGGCGGCCAAGGCATCCAGAAAACCGGGTTCGTCGAAAAACGGCGGAACCACCCGAATCGGAAGAACGTCCCAGGCTTGGCCGATGAGGCGATAAGCCTTTTCCAACGAAGAAGACGTCGAGGACGCCGCGTACTGCGGATAGAGCGGCATCAAGGTGAGCGAACGGATCTTCTTCGCTTTAAGACGTGCCAGCGCCGCTTCGAGCGATGGGCGCCCATAGCGCATTCCCAGCTCCACCTCGAACTCCCCTTGCAGCTCGATCGACAGCCTTTGGGTGAACTCCAAGCTCCGCAACAAGAGAGGAGAACCGCCTTCCTCCCAAATCTTCCGGTACGCTTTCGCGCTCTTCGGAGGTCGGAACACCAGGATGATGAAGTTGAGCAAGAGCCAACGCGCCACGGGGGGGATGTCGATGACCCTCGGGTCCGAGAGGAACTCGCGCAAGTACCTTCGAACGGCGGCCACCGTCGGGGCGTCCGGCGTCCCCAGGTTCATCAACAACAGACCGTGCCGCTCCACCCCGGCCATCACTGCAGCGCGTTGGGCGGGGTGAGACTGAACTCGGCGATTTTGGCCTCGAAGGAAGTGCCGTCCGGCCGAACCATCCAGTAGCTTCCTCGCATCGACCCAAACGGAGTGCGAATCATCGCCCAGCTGGTGTACTCGAATCGCTCGCCAGGAGCGAGGCGGGGCTGCTTTCCGACCACGCCCGGGCCGCGTACCTCTTCGATTTGGCCGTTCGCGTCGGTGATGATCCAGTGGCGACTTCGCAACTGGGCTTCCTCGATTCCGACGTTCGCGATCTCCACCGTGTACAGGAACGCGAACCTTCCCGCTTCGGGCGAAGACCGTTCCGGCCAGTACGCCGGCTTGACGGTCACTTGGATTCCGTCCGTGGTGATCGAGGACATGGGTGAAATCTGTCAGCCCGAGGCAGTCGACGCAAGCACCCCGGTCTCGGCGCGGAGCCGGGACGGCTGGCGAAGCACCATCAAGGACCGTCCGCCGACTTCCACCTTCCCGCCAGCGGAAATGGTTCGCCGCCGAGTTTCAACCTGCACCGTGTCGACGATCGTCTCCCAGTCCGGTCCCCACTCCGAGGCTGGGAGGACAAATTGCGCCGGGGCATAATGTGCGTTCATCAATACCAGCAACGCATCCCCGACGATCCGCCTCCCCGATTCATCCAGCGTTGGAATGGCATCCCCGCCGAGGAGAAAACCGAAGCTGCGGGTGAACGGGGCCTGCCAGTCCGACTGGCTCATTTCCGAGCCATCCGGGCGAAACCAGGCCAGGTCCTTGAGCGCGGAGTCCCAAATGTGCGCGCCCCGGAAGAAATCTCGCCGGTGAAGCACCGGTTGCTCCTGCCGAAGGCGGCTCATTTGAATGGTAAAATCCAAAATCTCCCGCCCCATGCTTTCCAGGCTCCAGTTGACCCACGACAGCTCATTGTCCTGACAGTAGGCGTTGTTGTTACCCTTTTGAGTCCGTCCCATTTCGTCCCCGGCGCACAGCAGCGGCACGCCCTGGGAGAGGAACAAGGTGGCGATGAAATTGCGCATCTGCTGGCCGCGAATGGTGAGGATCGCCGGGTCCTGGGTCTCACCTTCGATCCCGGAGTTCCAGGAATAGTTGTCGTTGGCTCCGTCGCGATTTTCTTCGGCGTTGGCTTCGTTGTGCTTGTCGTTGTAGCTGACCAGATCGCGAAGCGTAAATCCGTCGTGCACCGCAAAGTAATTGATGCTCGCGGCAGGTCTGCGGCCGCTCAAGGCGAACAGGTCGGAGGAACCGGTGAGTCGATATCCCAGCTCGGCCGCCAGATTCTCGTCGCCTTTCCAATAGCGCCGGATCGCCTCTCGGAACTTTCCGTTCCATTCGGACCAGAGCACCGGGAAGTTGCCCAGCTGGTAGCCTCCCGGGCCGATGTCCCAGGGTTCGGCGATCAGCTTGACCCGCGAGAGCACCGGGTCCTGGTGCAGGAGGTGAAAGAACGGCGCACAGCGATCGTAGTCGTGGCACTCGCGGCCCAAGGTGGGAGCGAGATCAAAGCGAAAGCCATCGACGTGCATCTCCGAGACCCAGTAGCGCAGCGAGTCGAGGATCAGCTTCGAAGTCTGCGGGTGTCGGGTGTGGACGCTGTTTCCGGTGCCGGTGAAGTCCAGATTGTGCAGAGGCTCCTCGGCGCTGAGGCGGTAATAGGTGCGGTTTTCGAGGCCTCGAAAGGACAGCGTCGGCCCAAGCTGATTGCCTTCACAGGTGTGGTTGTAGACGACGTCCATGATCACTTCGATGCCGGCCTGGTGTAAGCGCTTGACCATCTCTTTGAACTCGGCAATCTCCTGGCCGCCCTTCTTGCTCGAGAGCCGCGGGTTGGGAGCAAAAAAACCCAGCGTGTTGTAGCCCCAGTAGTTGGACAAACCGCGCTCGACCAAGAAGCCCTCATCGATGCTGGTGTGTACCGGCAGCAACTCCACCGCGGTCACTCCGAGCCGCCGAAAGTGCTCGAGGATCGGCGGAGTGGTCAGGCCCAAGTAGGTGCCTCGCAACTCGGGCGCAACCTCTGGATGGCGCATCGTAAAGCCCCGGACATGCAGCTCGTAGATGAAGCTCTTGAACCAAGGAATGGCGGGAGGCCGATCCCCGCCCCAATCGAAATCTTCATCGACGATCAGCCCCTTGGGTACCGCCGCGACATCGTCCTGCGGGTCGGGCTCCCAAATCGGGGTGGTACCCTCGAGCTTGTGTCCGAAGATCGGACCCTTCCAATCCAGCTCCCCGACGATGGCTCGCGCATACGGGTCCACCAAGAGCTTGTTTGGATTGAATAGGTCGCCGCGCTTGGGCTCGTATGGGCCATGGGCGCGATAACCATACAAAAGGCCCGGTCGAAGGTTCGGTACGTAGCCGTGCCAGATGAGCCGGTGAACCTCCGGGAGCTCGTAGCGGGCGATCTCCTTGGCGGGGGCAGAAGGCTCGAAGAGGCAAACCTCGACCTTGTCAGCGCTCTCCGAGTAGACGGCAAAGTTCATCCCACGGCCGTCGAAGTGAGCGCCGAGGGGAAAGCTCTTCCCTGGAACGATCGAGCCTGGAGGCTGGTTCATGCCTCCGCCTTCTCGAGCATCGAAACCGGGAAGGCGTTCAACACCTCTCCGACCGGGATCGCCGCGCAGCCGTCACGCATTTCAGTTCGAAAGCATTGCCCGGTGAAGACGTCTTTCAAGCTCAACTCCTGCTGCTGCCAGGGCAGCTGAATGTAAGTCTCCGACAATGCCGCGCCCACTCCAGTGGAATCGAGAAGCCTCAACACCAGTCGAGGCGCCACCGCGACCAGCAATTGACCCTGCAGCCTTCGCGCAAAACAAATCACCTGGGCAGCTTGAGGTCCGGAGGCTTGCAATGGGAGGTATTCTCCTAGGAGGAACAGCTCTTCCCGCTCCCGCCGAAATCGAAGTCCCTGTGAAAGCACGAACAGTTTGATTCGTCCATCACTCATTTGTCCAAACAAGTCCCGGCAGAGCCGGAGCCGATCCTGTTCAACGGCAGCATCGAGCTCCTCGAGGAGTCGCTCTCGGAGCGCGAAGTCCACCGGCCGCCGGTTGTCCGGATCGACGAGCGACAGATCCCAAAGCTCGCAGCCTTGATAGATGTCGGTGGTCCCGGGCGCGGCAATTTTGAGCATCGCCTGGGCCAGACCGTTGATTTGTCCGGCGCGCTCGATCCGGCGCTTGAAGCTCTGGAGATCGGACAGGAACAGCTCGCTGCGCAGTGGATCCAGCGCCCTCTCGACAAACTGGCCGGTCGCTCCCTCGTATCGCGGATCCGGATTGATCCAGCTGGTATGGACCTTAGCCTCTCGGATCGCCTTCAGCATGTACTGGCCGAGGCGCGTCTTCAGCTCTTCGAGTTGGTAGGACGGCGATTCATCGCCCATCGGCCAGACCCCCAGGGCGCTCTGGTAGAACAGGTATTCGTCGTTGCGAACGGGAGCGAGCAGCTCGCCCACCGGGGTCTTGTGCCGGCGATTCCAACGCGCCCATCGGCGCAGGCGTTCGTGCCACTCCGCGGGAATTTCGGAAACCACGTTGATTCGAGCACGGACGTCCTCGCTGCGCTTGGTGTCGTGGGTGGAGGTGGTGAGCAGCGAGCCGGGCCATTTTTCCACCCGCTCCTGATTTCTGAGGTGGAAGGTGGCCTCGGTGGCGCCGAAACGGTCCGGTTCGCCCCCAACTTCGTTGAGCGACACCAGGCGATTGTAGACGTAGAACACGGTATCCTCGAGCCCTTTGGCCATCACCGGTCCGGTGAGCTGCTGAAGCTTCATCACGAACTGCAACATCATCGCCCGCTCGCGCGCGTTCAAGTGGGCCGGGTATCGGCGCAGCAGGACTTCCTCGAGAAAGTCGTAGATCGAGGCATTGGTCGTGGGATCGACCTCCTTGGCTTTGGAGATCGTCCACTGGATGTAGTGGACGTCGCGCGCGTCCACTTCGGGCCGCCAATCGTCGACGTAGGTTCGATACACCGGAAACAGGGCGATGAACTCCACCAGCGCGCGGCGCAAGGCGTTGAGCGTGAAGTCCCGGGTTCGTCGGTTCACCTCCGAAATGCGGTTCAATTGCCGAGCCAGCACGTTGATTTCGCTGGCCATCGAGACGCCCATCACCTGCTTCTTCTTTTGGTAGAGCAGCTCGCGATAGCTCACCGGGCCGCCGATGAATCGGGAGTAGATTTGACTCAGCGCTTGCTCGTTGTCGCGGTCGACGAACAGCCCGGAGAGGTTGTTGGCGAAGCGGTAGCCGGTGGTGCCGTGGATCGCCCAGGCGTCCGGGATTCGCTCCTTGCCCCCCTGGATCTTCTCCACCACCACGTAGAGCGCCTTGGCCAACGGAGTATCCGGGTCATCTTGGATCTCCTTGCGCACCAGAGTTCGAAGCCGAGCTTCCAGTTCTGGCCAACCGTCCTCGCCGCCTCCCAGCTCGCGGTAACGCATCGAAGCTCGGGCGATGAAGGAGTACTCCTGAAGGTTGAGAAAATAGGTGGTGGGATCGAACAACCCGTCGGGGTGATCGATGCGCAGTCCGGAAATCTTTCCCTCCGCCAACCACTGGAAGACCAGCTGGTGGGCCTCCTCGAAGACTGGCCGGTCCTCCATTCGCAGCGCCGCCAAGGTGTTGATGTCAAAGAACCGGCGATAGTTGATTTCTTCGCCCGCCACTCGCCAGTGCGCCAGCCGATAGCTGCAGCGCCCAAGCATTTCGTCGAGCGCATCGAAGCTGCGCACATCGGTGGGGTGGCCGTTGAAGTGTTGCAGGTTTTGCTCGATGAAGGCGGCGAGGGGAGGCGATTGAGCCACCAGGCTGGCCAAGCGCCGCTTCACCACCTCCTTCTCCCGCCGGCGTTCGATCATTTTCGCCGGATCGGTTTCGGTGCGCTGAGGCAAATGCTCGATCGCGGTGATGATCGACTGCAGCTCTTCGAACTGCTCGCGCTGTGAGGCCAGCTCCTTCTCCAATTCCTCGAGGCGATGCCGGAGGATCACCGCGTACTGTCGGGGAGCGATCGGGAACTGGTGGTCGTAGTAGCGCAGCTCGAAGGCTCCCTCGTGAAACAGCAGGCGCAGATCGCCCAGCTCGAGCACGATTCCATACTGGTCGCCCAGCACCGGAAGCAGGACCTTGTTCTTGAGCTCCTCCGCGACCGGATCCCAATCGATGTCGAAGAAGCGCGCGTAGACCGAGGACGGCCCGTTTTCCAGCACGTCGTCCCAAAGCGCATTTCCCTTCTCGATGCCCATGTGGTTGGGAACGAAATCCAGGACCTGTCCCAGCCGATGCGCGGCGAGCGAGGCGCAGAGCGCCGCGTGCTCCTCTGCGGAACCGATCTCCGGGTTCAGCGCCTGGTGGTCGATCACGTTGTAGCCGTGCAGACTGCCGGGAGTCGCTTTGAGATAGGGGGAGGCATAGACATCGGTGATTCCCAGTCGCGCCAGATAGGGGACGATCCGGTTGGCATCGGCAAAACGGAAACTGGCGTTGAATTGCAGGCGATAAGTGGCCAGCGGCAGGCGACGCCTGGCCAACAACTCGTCCCGCACCCGAACGAAGAGTTGCTCAGGCTCGATTTCGGTCGGCGGCATACAGGGCCAAAATAAGGCGTCGCGCCGGTTCGGAAGCGAAAAAATCGAAAGTCGAAAGTTAAAAGTCGCGCCGACCTTTAACTTTCGACTTTAGACGCGAGGCTCCGCGGAGCGGAGCCTCGCTCCGTGATCAGCTGAGCTGCTTGTTCACCAGCTTGGTCATCTCGAACATCGAGACCTGTTTCTTTCCACCAAAGACCGCTTTCAGCTTGTCGTCGGCATTAATCATTCGGCGTTCTTTGGCGTCCTGGAGATTGTTCTTCTTGATGTACTGCCAAAGCTTCTTGACAACCTCGGTGCGCGGCATCGGCTTATCGCCCACCACCTCCGCGAGTACCTGCGAAGGTTGCATCGCCTTCATGAACGCGGCGTTGGGCTTTCGCTTGGAGCCACCAGCTTTCTTTGCTGCGGTCTTCTTACCTTTCTTTGCGGCCATTCGGTCTCCTCCCCTCCAGGGGACGTTGAAGTTCGGCTTCGTCCGTAAAGCCGAGTCGGCTCCTACCAGAGCGGCAGAGCGAAAAATAGTCTCTCGCGCAATTTTTTTACTCTGCGCCCCGAGACTTCGAGTGCGTTTGTCGTGAGCTTCGATTTGTCAAGAGAGAAATGGGTCCCGCCCCCGCACCCGCAGTACGGCGGCTTGGCCAGGAACACCTCGAACCACATTCGAACTAAAAGCAGGCCATGCGAGTCGCGATCACTGGTGCCGGAGGATTTCTGGGCCTCAGCCTCACCCGGGCGCTCCTGGCGCAGGGCAATAAAGTTCGCTGCCTGGTCCGCCGAGCGGGACAGATCGTCCCCGGGGCATCCGGCGAAGTGGAGGTGTTTCTCGCCGATGTCAGCGACGCGGCGAGCCTGCAGCGGGCTTTTCGAGGCGTGGAGGTGGTTTTTCATCTGGCCGGCGTGCGACGCGCCCCGTCGCGACAGCTGTTTTTTGAGGTTAACGCGGAGGGTACGCGCAATGTTTGCGAGGCAATGCTCGGTGCAGGCGCAGGGCGCTTGGTCTTCTGCGGTTCCTTGGCCGCCGCCGGCCCCAGCGCCAAGGACCGTCCCCGCGTCGAGGAGGATCCTCCGTCGCCGCAGGAGTGGTACGGCGAAAGCAAGGGCGAAGGCGAACGGATTGCGCTCTCCTACCGGCCTCGGCTGAAGGTCTGCTCGGCCCGTCCCTGTCGAATTCTAGGTCCCGGGGACCGAGAGAATTTGGTGTTTTTTCGTCTCGTCCAACGGGGCATCCGGCTGTCCATCGGTGGAGGGCCGAGGCCGCTCTCCCTTGTCGATGTCGAAGACGTTGCCAACTTTCTGATTTTACTGGCACAAAACCCACGAGCTGAAGGGGAGGCCTTCTTCGTGGCGGCAAGTGGAACCATGACGCTCGAAGACATCGAGGACCGAGTCGCCAGAGCGCTCGGCGTCTCTCCTAGAACTGTCAGCGTGCCGCCGTCGGCGCTCAAGGCGCTGGCGCTGCTGGCCGACGCGGCGGCGCCGCTGCTTCGCCGGCCGCTGCCTCTCAACCGAAAGCTGGCACGGCAACTGCTCGCCCCGGCCTGGACCTGCTCGGGCGCCAAGGCCGAGCGACTCCTCGGGTTTCGGCCGACCATTTCGATCGCTGACTCGATCGACCGGAGCGCCGCGTGGTATCAGCGGCATGGCTGGGTGTAAGGATGGCAACCTCGAACGCACGCTTTACCAAGGCCGCCTTCTACGACGTGGACGGAACGCTGGTGCGGACCAACATCGTCCATACCTATGGGTACTACGCGATGAACCGGGGCTCGCTTCGCGGCATCGCGGGTCGGACGCTGAGCGCGATCGCTTCGATCCCGCTTTTTCTGGGATTGGATCTGATCGATCGCAAGACGTTCAACGAGTTTTTCTATCGGTACTATGCCGGGCTCTCCGAGGACCGCCTGCTCACCCTGGCTGAGGAAATGTTCGAGGATTTGCTCAAGCCGTCGATTTTTCCGCAGGCCAAGGACCTGATCGAGGAAGCTCGTCGCTCCGGATGCAAGATTGTTTTGGTTACCGGAGCCTTGGACTTCACCATCCGGCCGCTGCTCAAGCACTTGGCAGCGGACGACTTGATCGCCAACAAAATGCAGTACGTTGGTGGGATCGCCACCGGAAAGGTGATTCCGCCGATCATCGAAGGGGCCAACAAAGCGCATGCGATCCGAGATTACTGCGTGCGGGAAAAGCTGGCGCTGGAGAAGAGCCACGCCTATTCGGACAGCGCCTCCGACTACGCGATGCTCGCCATCGTCGGCAGGCCCACCGCTGTCAATCCGGACATTCGGCTGCGCGCCCTGGCGCGCGCCTATCAGTGGCCGATCCTGGACCTGAGGTGAACCGATGCGCGCTCTGAAGACGCTGAGGAGGTTCTACGAGGAAGAGTCGCACGTGGTGATCACCGAAGCCGGCTCGCCTCCGCGCGCGATCTTCTCCGGTGAGGATTTTCTGCTCGAGGATCTGCCGATCGGCACCCGGGTGATCTTCCCTCGACCGCCCTTGGAGCCGGTGCCCAACCTCAAGGCGGCGATTCGCTGGGCGATCAACCACCCAGAGGAGAGCGAGCCACTGCACGCCCGCCTCAAGCCGGGGATGAAGGTGACGGTGGCCCTCGACGACATTTCGTTGCCGCTGCCGCCGATGCGCACGCCGGACGTGCGTCAGAGCGTACTGGAGATCGTCCTCGAGCTTTTGGCGGACTCCGGGGTGGATGACATCCATCTGGTGATCGCCAATTCGCTTCACCGAAGGCTGACCGAGGCGGAGATGAAGCGGATGGTGGGCGAGAAGATTTTCCACGCCTACTATCCAGAGCGCTACTACAACCACGACGCTGAAGATCCCGTGGGAATCGTAGAGCTGGAGCGCACCGAGCACGGCGAGGTGGTGGCGATCAATCGTCGGGCGGCCAGCTCGGACCTGCTGATCTACGTCAACATCAACCTGGTCCCGATGGACGGAGGCCACAAATCGGTGGGAACCGGGTTGGCCAACTACGCTACCCTGCGCGCCCACCACAACCCGACCACCATCCGCAGCTCCGAAAGCTATATGGAGCCATCGCGCTCGGCGCTGCACAAGAGCGCGGAGCGGATCGGGCGGGTCATCAATCGCCACCTGCAGGTGTTTCACATCGAAACCGTGCTCAACAACCGGATGTTCGACGGGCCGATCGCGTTTCTGGGAAAGAAGGAGGAGGACTACACCGAATTTGATCGGCTGAAGTTCCAGAGCATGAAGTACATGCTCTCGAAGATGCCCAGGCCGGCGAAGCGGAAGCTGTTCATGGGCATTCCCGCGGGCTACCAAGTGATCGGGGTGCACGCGGGCGCCACCGAGCCGACCCACCAAAAGACGCTGGAATTGTGCTGGAAGCAGTATTCGGTGAGCGTCGAAGGCCAGTCGGAGATCGCGATCTTCGGCGTGCCCTACATCTCCCCCTACAACGTCAACTCGATCCTCAACCCGCTGCTGCTGCAGGTGCTGGGACTCGGGTACTTCTTCAACTTGAACCGGGGAACTCCGCTGCTCAAGAAGGGCGGGGTAATGATTCTCTGCCATCCCGCCTACGATGAGTTCGACCCAGAACATCACCCGAGCTACATCGAGTTCTTCAATCGATTGCTGCCGGAGACGCGCGACGCTCTGGTGCTGGAGCACAAGTACGAGGAGGAGTTCGCCACCAACCCCAGCTACCTTCACCTCTACCGCAAGGCCAACGCCTATCACGGGGCTCATCCGTTCTACATGTGGTACTGGGGCGAGAACGGCCGACAGCACGTGGGCAAAGTGATCGTCGCTGGTTCGGAGAACAACCACGTCCCGGAAATGATGGGCTGGGAGCGCACCGATACCCTGGCCGAAGCGATCGACATCGCCAAGGGATTCATGGGCCGTTCGGCGCAGATTTCGTTTGCACATCTGCCTCCGATTCTGCAAACGGATGTCAAGCTCTGAGAGTTGCCAGGTGAACGCTGAACCAAGCCTCCACGTCGGTCAGGTTCTCGCCCGAAAGGGGGTGCTGTTCCTTGGGGCCACCGGCTTCCTCGGCAAGGTGACCTTGTCGATGCTGTTGACCCGCTATGGCAGCGAGTTGGACCGGATCTACGTGCTGTCGCGGCGAGGATCGTCAGGGTCGGCGCGGCGGCGGTTCCAGGACCAGGTGGCGACCAGTGAGCCGTTCAAGCCGTTCTGGGACGAGCTGGGAGAAGAACAAGGCGCGCGGTTTTTGGAAACCAAATGCCAGGTTCTGGACGGCGACATCACCTCGCCCGGCTGCGGACTGACGCCGGAACAGCTAAAGCAGCTCAAGGGGAAGGTGCAGGTGGCGATCAACTGCGCCGGGCTGGTCTCCTTCAACCCCTCTTTGGAGGTGGGGCTCAACGTCAACACCCTGGGCGTTCGCAACGTGGTGCAGGTCTGCCAAGCGTTGGACGTCCCCTTGGTCCACGTCTCCACCTCGTTCGTGGCGGGAAACCGCGATGGGCTGGTGTTCGAAGACGAAGAGGTGGAAGGCTATTTCCCGAGAAAAGGCGAGCTGGACGGGCGCGACTTCTCGCTCGAGCAGGAGCTCCTCGATTGCCAGAAGCTGGTCGCCCGATGCCGGGAGAAAGCGGAGGACAAGGCTTTAACGTCGCACTTTCGGCAGCGGGCCCTGGATCGGCTATCGCACGAGGGAAGGGACTGCAGCGACGAAAAGACGCTGCGCTTGGCGGTCGGCCGGGAGCGCAAGCTGTGGCTTTCCAACGAGCTCACCCGCCTGGGAATGGAACGGGCACAGCATTGGGGCTGGCCGAACACCTACACCTATACAAAATCGCTCGGCGAACAGGTGATCGCGAGCACCCGCGGCCTTTCCTACGCCATCGCGCGGCCTTCGATCATCGAAAGCGCAATCCGGTATCCGTTTCCCGGCTGGAACGAGGGATTCACCACCTCGGCGCCGCTGTGCTTCGCGATCATGCGCGGCCACCGGGAGATCCCGAGCGGGGAAAAGACGATCCTCGACATGATCCCGGTGGACCTGGTCGCGGGGGCGCTGATCGGGATCACCGCGCGCACGCTGCAGACCCCTGAGCGCCGGGTGTACCAGCTCGCGTCGGGCGACATGAATCCATTCATCGCCCAGCGCTCGGTGGAGCTGGTGGGCCTGTACAAGCGGCGCCACTTTCGGAACAAGAAGAGCGGAAATCCATTCTGGAACGAGGTGCTCTCGCGGATCGAGCCGCAGGCGGTCTCGCGCCGCGCATTCCAGTCGCGCTCGGCTCCGCTGGTTCTCAAGGGCGCGAAGGCCCTGAAGCAGATCATCGCGGAGGTAAAGCCCAGTTGGGGTGCGCCCAGGGTCTCGGCCCTGCTGGATCGGGCAAGCGATCGATTGGCTCAGCTGCAGGAGCAAGCCAGCTCGGTGGTGGCGCTGGTGGAGTTGTTTCTGCCCTTCATCTGGGAAAACCGTTACGTCTTTCGGTGCGACAACACCCGAGCGCTTTACCAATCGATGGCCGCGGCGGACCGCGCCAAAATTCCCTGGAACCCCGATGAGCTCAATTGGCGCGAGTACTTTCTCGAGGTGCACCTGCCGGGCCTGGAAAAGTGGGTCTTTCCGGAGCTCGAGGAAGAAACGCGACGGCGCACCGCGGCGCCCGCCCACCGCGATCTGCTCGAGGTGTTCGAGGCCGCGGTCCACGCGTACCGCCACCGGGTGGCGCTGCGGATGGTTCAGGGCGACCAAGAAGTCCACTTCACCTACGGCGAGGTTCACAAGTACGCGGGACGGATCGGTTCCTTTCTCCTCAAGTCCGGGATCCACGCCGGGGATCGGGTGCTGCTGATCTCGGAAAACCGGCCCGAGTGGGGAATTGGATACTTTGGGATCCTGCGAAGCGGGGCCACCGCGGTTCCGGTGGACCCGGAGCTGTCGCAGGCGGAAGTGATCAACATCGCCCGGACCTCCCAGGCCGCTTGCTGTCTGATTTCGGAGCAGGCGGCGCGAAGTCTGCCCGGCCTGTTCCGCGCCCTTAGCGAGGCGAATCTCTCGACCCAGGTGCATTCCCTGGCTCAAGCACTCGAGGGGGACAGCGCGTTTCCGGAGCGAATCGGTCCGGTGAAGAAGGGCGCTTCCCCGGACGCCGCCGCCTCGCTGATCTTCACCTCCGGCACCACCGGGGTCCCCAAGGGCGTGGTGTTGACCCACCGCAACTTCGCGTCGCTGATCGCCAAGCTGGCCTCGGCGTACGAGATCGGCGTCGGCGACGGTTTGCTCTCGGTACTGCCGCTCCATCACACCTTCGAGTTCTCCTGTGGATTTCTGCTTCCATTCCGACGGGGAGCGGAGATCACTTATCTGGACGAGCTGACCGCCGATCGAATCGGCGAGGTGTTTGAGACCGGCCGGGTGACGGCGATGATCGGCGTGCCCGCGCTTTGGCAACTTCTGCACCGCAAGATCACCCAGGAGTTTTCGGCCAAGCCCGCGATCGTCGAGCAGGGAATTCGAGCCTTGTTGGCGGCCCACTCCGAGCTGCGCAACCGCAGCGCCATCAACCTGGGAAAACTGCTTTTTTGGCCCATCCATCGAAAGCTGGGCGGAAAGATGCGATTCATGGTCAGCGGGGGATCGGCTCTGCCCGACGAAGTCCAGGAAGCCTTCTACGCGATGGGCTTCAACATCACCCAGGGCTATGGCCTCACCGAAGCGGCCCCGGTCCTCACCGTGGAGCAGGCCCGGAACGAAAGGCACCCGGGAACGGTCGGCAAGGCACTGCCGGGCGTGGAGCTGAGAATCGATCAGCCGGACTCGGAGGGCGTCGGGGAGGTGCTGGCGAGAGGGCCGAACGTCATGGCCGGGTATTTCCAGGACCGGGAAGCGACCGACGCGGTTCTCCAGGACGGTTGGCTGCGAACCGGCGATCTCGGACGCCTGGACTCGGACGGCCGGCTCTATTTGGCGGGGCGCAAGAAAGACGTGATCCTTTCCGCCAACGGCCGAAACGTCTACCCCGACGAGCTGGAGAGCATCTACTCGCAACACCCGCACGTCAAAGAGCTCTCCGTGGTCGGCCTCCCCGAGCCGGTGGGAGGGGAGAAGGTCGCATGTCTATGCGTTCCCGATTACAAGGACCGGCCGAAGGAGCCGGTCCGCGGGGAGCTCGAAGAGCATTTTCGCAAGGTATCCTCCGAGCTCCCCTTCTACCGGAGGATCAAGCTGCTGCGGATCTGGGATGGGGAGCTGCCGCGCACCTCGAGCCGCAAGGTGAAGCGCGGCGAGGTGGTTTTGGAGCTACAGCGCCTCGAGCGCGCCGCCGCGTCCGGGGAACGGCTCCGCGAGATGGCGGTGAGCATTTCCGGACCCGGTCGCTCAGGCTGGCTCTATCCTCTGCTCGCGGAAATCGGTCAGAGGACGTCGACGGAGATTCGACCGGAATCGCAGCTGGTCGGAAATCTCGGCTTTGACTCCCTGATGCTCACCGAGCTCGCGGTCGCTCTGGAGCAAGCGGGGCTGAGGCTCCCCGACGGGGTAGACCTGTCCCAGGTGGAAACGGTGGAGGAGCTCGAAAAGCTGATCGCCTCGGCGGGTTCGGCCGCTCCTCGCGCGGCGGCGCCGAAGTCGCGGTCGAAAGACGAGGCCGAGGAGATCCAGGTGCCGGAAGCCCTCGCCACGGTCGGGAAGAAGTTGCTCTCGTTTGGGCAACGGATTCTCTACGGCGGCGTATTCGACGTCCGAGTGAGCGGGAAGAACTTCATCCCCCAGAACGAGAACTTCTTGGTGGTCGCCAACCACACCAGCCATCTCGACATGGGGCTGATCAAGGTGGTGCTGGGGGAACAGGGAGAACGGCTCGCGGCGCTCGCGGCGCGAGACTATTTCTTCGATACCCCGCTCAAGCGCGCCTACTTCGAGAACTTCACCAACTTGATTCCGATGGACCGCCACGGTTCGCTTCGAGAATCACTCCGGATGGCGGGGGAGGCTCTCAACCAAGGATGCAACCTGCTGATCTTCCCCGAAGGGACCCGATCTCCGACGGGAGAGCTGCTGGAGTTCAAAGCCACGCTGGGCTACCTGGCCTTGACCTACCAGGTGGACGTGCTGCCCATCTACGTGGGTGGGACCTTCGAGGCACTTCCCAAGGGCGCGATCCTTCCTCGCGCCAAGGAGCTGTCGGTTCGGATTGGGCCGCTGCTCGAACGCGCGCAGTTGCGCCAAAACGTTCGCGGTCTGGCCCGTTCCGAAAGTTATCGCCAGGTGGCCCGCCTGGCTCAGGAAGCGGTCAAGGCGCTTCGCGAGGGAAGGGTCTTCACCTTGCAGAGCGGCGTGGAGCGGATCGATGTCGCGCGGCATCGCAAGCGTCCTCCCTCCGAGAGTGGCGGCGTGGGCCACGGCGTGAAGCGACGGAGCTAAGCCGATGCGCATCCTGGTAACCGGGGGGACCGGTTTCATGGGTCTTCCCACGGTCGAAAAGCTGGCCGCCGGGGGCCATACGGTGCGGGTGATCAGCCGCTCCGGCGGCATC
>Ga0126384_10000384_pt1 | contig 23772 bp, 28 predicted proteins | sample PanSoiMetPlot_36_FD_92543 | JGI IMG/M metagenome (GOLD analysis project Ga0126384, IMG submission 92543) | Tropical forest soil microbial communities from Panama - MetaG Plot_36 | ecosystem: Environmental > Terrestrial > Soil > Tropical forest > Bulk soil | place: Panama | collected 2016-02-17 | reverse complement strand
ATTGGCCGATACGTATTCGATGTTGATGGGCTCGCCGTGGCCGACATCGCTGCGGCCATAGTCGCCGCCCTGGGCGAGGATCTCGGCCACCACATTGTGCCAGAAACCCGGCGTCAAGGTCAGGTTGACGAAGCCCGGGCCGGCGATCTCGACCTTGGCGATATCCGGCGCCGCCGCCAGCTTGGCAGCGAGCCGTTCGGCGATCTCGCGCGGCTTCATGCGCGCGGGCTTGGCCAGCACCATGGCGGCGTTGGAGGCGAGTTCGCCGTGCGCCAGATCGCGCGGTGGGGCCACCTCGGCGGCGGCGAAGTCGAGCCCGGGCGGCAAACTGCCCTCACGCTCGAGCGCCTCGAGCGCCGCCACGATCCGCTTCTCGACAAGGGCATGGGCGTGCATGGCTTGGGTCCAATGGTTGCGCGGCGGTTCGGGCGCCGCCCGCGCAGGCAGCGGCCGACTAACGCAATTCCGGCGTAGCGTCAAACAACCGGCGGTGTTCCTTGATGGCGTAGCGATCGGTCATGCCGGCAACGAAATCGGCCACAATCGCCGCGCGCGCGGCCCCGCTTGCCCTTTGCGCGGCCGCCGCCAGTGCGCCCGACATGTCTTCCGGCTGGCGCAGGTAGCGCGCAAACAAATCGGTCACAATCGCCTCGGCGTCGCGCATCACCCGCATCACCCGGGGGTGGCGATAGACATTGGCGTAGAGATAGGCCTTGAGCCCCGCCGCTTCGCTCTCAATGCGGCGCGATTGCGCGATCGTGGCCCGCTCCGCCGCACGCACGCCATCGAGGCTCGGCACTGGCAAGGTCGCCAGGCGGGCCTGCGACTCGCGCACCGCATCATCGATCATGGCCGTGATCATGCGCCGGTTGATCTCATAAATGAGGCGTTGGGTGTCGCAGCCCGTACGCGGCACCGCGGCCAGAAAGCGTCCGGCGAGCGGCACCGCCTCCAGATCCTCGATCCGCAGCAGCCCGGCGCGCAGCCCGTCGTCAAGGTCGTGGCTGTCGTAGGCGATGTCGTCGGCAATGCCAGCGACCTGGGCTTCGGCAGGCGCGAACAGCGCAAGGTGCAGCTGTCCGGTCACGCCGCTTTCGGCAACCGCGCGGCCGAGCGGCGTTGACGCTTGCGCCGGCAGCAGCGGGCCATTGTGCTTGACCAGGCCCTCCAAGGCTTCGAACGAGAGGTTGAGGCCGTCAAAACTTTGATACCGGCGCTCGAGCCGGGTCACTACCTTGAGGCTCTGGGCATTGTGGTCGAAGCCGCCCCACGCCGCCATGGCCGCTGCCAGCGCCCGCTCCCCGGCGTGGCCGAACGGCGGGTGGCCGAGGTCATGCGCCAGCGCCAGGGCCTCGGCCAGATCCTCGTCGAGCCACAGCAACCGGGCGATGGCGCGGGCGATCTGCGCCACCTCGAGGCTATGGGTGAGCCGGGTGCGGTAGTGATCGCCCTCGTGAAACACGAACACCTGCGTCTTGTAGGTCAGGCGGCGAAAGGCGGCCGCGTGCACGATCCGATCGCGGTCGCGCTGGAAGGGGGTGCGCATCGGGCAGGCCGGTTCCGGATAGAACCGTCCGGCGCTGTGTTGCCAATGGGTTGCATAGGGTGCCAGCGCGCGCCGGTTGAGCTCACGCGTCTGGGCCGGCGCCATCGGCTCGTCGATCATGGCCTCTGCCATCTCGCCATCGAGGATTTGACAAGCTTCCGGGCCATCCTATCTTCTCAAAAGGAATCGTGCGCCAGCATAGTGCAACGGGCGCACAGGGCCAAAATGTCATGGACCACCCGAGTGTTACCGTTTCCGAACGGGCGGCGCGGCGGATCGCCGAGATCGTCGCCGGCGAACCCCACAAGCCGCTGCTGCGGGTCAGCGTCGAGGGCGGCGGCTGCTCGGGCTTCCAATATAAGTTCGACCTCGTCGGGCGCGCGGAGGCCGATGACCTCCTGATCGAGCGCGCCGGCGCCCGGGTGCTCATTGATCAGGTCTCGCTCGCCTACATGGCAGGCTCGGAGATCGATTTTGTCGACGATTTGATCGGCTCTTCGTTCAAGGTCATCAATCCCAACGCCACCGCCTCATGCGGGTGCGGGACGAGCTTCTCGATCTGAGACGATTGGGTGTGATCTGGGCCCGAGACCGGGCTCACCGACAGGCGCGCCGCTGGCTGCCTCCCCGCCACTTTTTCACCGCATCTGCAGCGTCTTTCCAAGCCGGCGGTCACGCTTTTCCGCACTGGGCCGCCGCGGCCCAGGCCGCGAGCAGGGGAGAGAGAGCTTGGATCAGAGGGTGGTTTTTATGGCGCTGGTCGCTGCCAGCAGTCTCGTGGCGGGGCCGGCGGGCGCCCAGCGCGCCGCGCCCGACAAACGGCTATTGGCCCTCGAGCCGCATACGCGCATGATCCAGCTGTGCAATCTGTCCGGCTTGGAAACCGTGGCCAAGGATAAGCGGATGGGCAAAGTCGACCGCGTCCTCATCGACGCGCTGGCGCAGCCAACCGTGGAAAGCAACGTCGCCAAGGGTGCCGGCGGCGCGCTGCGCAGCAAGGGACAGTGGTATAAGTTCAGCTACCGCTGCGAGCTCACCAGCGATCGCACCCGCGCCACCCACTTCAGCTACGTGTTGGATCAACAAATCCCCAAGGCGCAGTGGGAGAAATTCAACCTGTTCTGAGGCGCCAACCCACGCCGGAGTGATCGCGATCTTAAGGTGGCGGCGGCTGCGAGGCCGGCGCCGAGATTGGCTGTGGGATCCCAAAATGCCACCGTTGCGGGAGCTTGACCCGGGCGCGCCGCTGGTGTGCAAAAGGCCATGCGCATCGCAACCTGGAACATCAACGGCGTCAAGGCACGGCTGGACAGCGTCGTCACCTGGCTCAAGGACACGCAGCCAGACGTCGCCTGCTTCCAGGAAATCAAATCCACCAACGAGGCGTTTCCGGCGCCGGTGTTCGAAGAGCTGGGCTACGACCTGGCCGTGCACGGGCAGAAGGGCTTCAACGGCGTTGCGGTCCTGAGCAAGCGGCGTCTGGAGGAAGTCGTGGTGCGCGGGCTCCCCGGCGATGACACCGATGCCCATGCCCGCTATATCGAGGTGCTGGTGCCGGCCGGCAGCGGCATTATCCGGATCGGCAACCTCTATCTGCCCAACGGCAATCCGATCGGCACCGACCGCTTTGCCTACAAGCTCGCCTGGATGCGCCGCTTCGAGGCGCACACGCGCGAGCTGTTGGCGCTGGAGGAGCCGTTCCTGCTGCTCGGCGACTATAACGTCATCCCCGAGCCCGGCGACGCCAAATACCCGGACGCCTGGCGCGAGGATGCCCTGTTTCAGCCGGAGTCGCGGGCAGCCTTTCGCAGCCTCGTCAATCTCGGCCTCACCGACGCCGTGCGTGCCTGCCAGCCAGGTGCGGGCATCTACACGTTCTGGGACTACCAGGCGGGGGCATGGCAGAAGGATCATGGCATCCGCATCGATCACGTCCTGCTATCGCCTCAGGCCGCCGATCGGCTGATTGCGGCCGGCATCGACAAGTTCACCCGTGGCTGGGAAAAGCCGTCCGACCACGTCCCCGTCTGGGTTGAACTCGAGGACCGCTAGCCTCGCAGGAGAACCAACGTCCGCACTGGCTGCTCGTCGATCGCCTGGCGGTGGCCGCCGGCGATCGCGGCGCGGCGTCGGAACCAGGACCTCGCCCTGTTGGTTAATCGGCCACAGGAGTGAGGAGTTGGGCATGTATCGGATCGGCGCCGTTGCGTTGGCGGCGTGGACGGCGGCGATCGGCATCAGCGATGCCGCGCTTGCGCGCGAGGCGACGTCGGGCGAGTGGGTGCGCTACAAGAACGAACGCTTCGGCTTCAGTCTCGAATATCCCACCGACCTCTTCCGCCTCGAGCGCACCTCGCAAGCCGGCGACGGGCGCGTGTTTGTGGCCCGCAATGGTGAGGCGCGCTTGTTGGTCGGGGCGCTGTCCAACAGCGACCGCCATAGCGCTAAGAGCTACCAGGATTTTCTCGCGCGTACGTCCTACGCCGGCTTCAAGATCGGCTACCGACCGCTGGGAGACGATTGGCTGGTGTTGTCGGGAGACAGCCAGGGCAAGACCTTCTATGAAAAGGCGATATTCACCTGCGGCGGCCGGCTCATCAGCTCTTTCGCCATGATCTATCCCACCGCGCAGCGCGCCACCTTCGATCCCATGGTGGCGCGGGTGGCCAACAGCTTCGTGCCCGGCAGGCCGTGCGGGGAGGAGCGCGCACGCAACGAGCCGCGGGCGCCGCACACCATGGTGGCGAGCCAGCCAGGTGAAGAGCCCTCGTCGGCAGGCGATGCGCTCGCCAACCGGATCGCTAGGGAGCAGGGCCGCGATGTGATCGTGATCATGCGACGCACGGTGCCGCCCTACGACTACAAATACGTGCGCGGCTATGCCAACCGCTAGGGTAACGGAGGCCTTTGTCTGGAAGCGGGCAACGCCGAGCCGGGGCCGGCTCATCGGCGCCATCGCCATCGGGCTCAGCAGTGGCTGCCTGGGGTTTGTGTTGGCCCGCGCACTGCCATCCGAGCGGCCAGCGACGAACCCGAGCCGCACGGCGGCGCTGATCGCGGCCGTCGCCAAAGAAACGCGCGCCCAGGGTGCTCAGCCTCCCGCCGGCGGCGAGCCGCGTCAGAGCGGCAGCGGCGTGCAGCCGGCGACAACACCCCCAGCTGCAGCCCCGGTGCCGGGCGACGGCCAAACACCCCGTTCCGTATCCGCCATCACCGCGGCCGCAGTGCCGCCGCACACAGATCCCAACCCTGCCGATCTCAAGCCTGCGGCGCCCAACCCCGCGGCCGCAAGCGCTGAGGCAAGCGGCCGGCAGCAAGACACCGAGCGCCCGTCGGCAACACCGCCCGAACCGGATCCGGCGCGCCGTCTCCTGCAACCACCGCCACCCGCCGCCGACGCTCGGGAGCGGCAGCCCCGCGCCGCGGCCGCCGATGTCAGTGCGGCTCCCAACTATCAGGCCCTGCGCGAGGAGGTGCTCGGCCGCTAGCTCTTGCGGTCGATCGCCTCGGCGCGGCTGCCAATGGGGCCGGACTTGAGCGCTTTCCCCCATCAAAAAGGGGGCCCATCAACAGGCAATTGGCGCGACGCGTGGGCCTTGTCTCGTCATAGCAAGCACCTCATGGGCTGACACGAGGCGCCGCTGCCGACACCTGGCGCGGTGCTGGCAGCGGACGGCAGCAACCCGCGGCCGCCGTAACGGCGCGCTGCGTCAGCTCTTGCGGTCGATCGGCTAAACGCGCGGCTGGCCAACGAGGGCGGCGCCAAGCGTCCATCACAACAGGGCCATGTCGCATGCGAGCCGCCTGCTGGCTGACACGCTGGCACGAGGCGCCGCTGCCGGCATCTTGGCAATGCCGGCAGCGGACGGGCAACAGCAGCACGCCGTAACGTGCGTCAGCGCTTCTCCTTGCACACCACCGCAATTTGTTTGTCGGCCTCGTCGCGGGTTTTGAACGCCAGCGGTCCGACCTGGACCCACGTCGTCTCGGTTGGACGCGCGTCGACGACCCTGCACTTCTTGGTGGTCTTGTCCTGAACAATATAATACTCGGCGGCCAACGCCGTGGAACTCAACATCGCCACGGCAGCACCGGCCAGGAAAAGTTGCTTGATCATGATTTGCGCTCCAGTTCGCCGTTTCACTTGGCCAACTAACGCGCGCGCTCAGCCTTGCGTTCCGGAGCCACGCCGCGCGCGCACCTAAGACGGCCGCACGCAATGAGCTGTGGTTGGCGCGACTAGCGCCCAAATCCAATCGGATTGCTTTGGATGGGTTTCGGCGGTGCACCGCCCGCTGGTGGTGGACTGGTTGCCACCTGCGGTTCTTTGCCGGTCACCACGTGCGAGTTTTGTAGGTCGAGCATTTCGCCATTGCCGCAGGCACGCCGTGGCTGCATGTCGCCGCCGCCCAACGCCATTTGCGGCGGCGCCTCGGACGTACCAGTAAACATCTTGCGCCAGATGGCGGCAATGCCATCCGCCAGCTTGCGTGTCTTTTGCGAGGTGGCACAGAAAATGTTCTGGTAGATATCCTCGATCCAGATGCGCTCATGCGAGGGTGCGTTTTCGACCGCCATCGTGATCAGAGCCAGCGCGCGCTGCTCATCCTTCTTGACGTGGACACCGCGCCAGAACAGATCGGCAAGGTAGGCCTGCGCGCCAGGATGGCCTTCCTCGGTCAACACCGACAGATAATGCATGCCGCGTTTGGTATCATCGTCGGTACCGGTGCCGTTGAGGTAGATCTTGGCCAGCTCGAACTGCGCGTCCTTGTCGCCGAAGAAGGTCGCGGCATGATGCAGATAGTCAGCCGCCCGCTGCGGATCGGGCTTGAGGCCGATGTCGGGTAGCCCGCGCTGCAGGTATCCCGCGAGCGCGGTTAGCGCCTTGGCGACAAAGGGGGCGCGCCGCCCGTCCTCGGGATCGGCATCGGCATTCTCGTTGGCAAGCGTCTGGTAGAGGCGGTAGGCCTTGGCGTGGTTGGTGAGGGGGCCTTCGCTCGAGTAGATGCGCGCCAAATAGAACTCGGCGAAAAACTTGTCGAATTCGCTCCCCTCGGCGATGGTCTGTTCCAACGCCGGCACCGCCATCTCGTAGTAACCCGACTTATAGGCCCCGAGCCCCTGCTCGAACGCCAGCTCCGCCGACTTGTACCGTACCGCCTCGCCGGCGGCGGCGATGCCGCCGACAAGCAAAAGCGCACTGGCCGCGCTAATGATCCGTATTACAGCCAATTTCCGCTCTCCCACCCGCATGGGTGACCGCGCCCTTGCGGGCGGATCCGACTTGGTCTGCATGGGTCCTCAAGATGCCGCTTTGGTAAGGATCGCTCGGTGCCGTCACTGCCCGACCGGCCCGTTCAGCCCCGATCAATTCAGCCCCGCGCCAGGCCGCATCGCCCCGGCGGTCCGCAGGCATGTTGGGGACGTCGCCGTCATGGTGTTGGCAATGATGGTCGGCACAGCGACCTTTGTCGGCGCCAAAGCGCACGTCGAGGTCGCCGAATGTCAGCGTCGTCATGCCCGCTACCTCGTCGATGGCACCGATCGGTGCCGACAAGCCGTGCAGCCCCACAACTCCGCCCGCATTTGATATGGGCCTTGAGGCCCGGTAGGCAACCTTCTGATCTCTCTCGAATTTCACATTTTCGAGAGTCACGCTGCCGCAGCCGCCATCGCGCCCAAGGCGCCGCATCGTCCGCGCGCCCCCAATTGTCGTGGCATCCGTGTCGCCGGCCTCTGGAACGCGGCGGGTGAGAGCCACCTCGGTGACCGCGGCCAGGTCCGAAACTGCAACCATCAGGGAAGGCGCCTGCCCGATCGCTGGCAGATGCGGCCCGGCGTTGCTGGCGCCGCCGAAACGCCGCGCGGGGCAGGCTGGCTGCGTCGCTGGGCGACTGGGAAGCCCGGTATTGTCGAACGTCTTGGCGTTCATTGCTCGTCTCGGTCGGATCGGACCGGTCCCCAAGCCTTGCTCCGCCAACTGCGAGTTGCTGGCCGCAGGTCAAAACCTGCGTCAGCTCCCGTCCGTTGACGGAAGACAAAAACTATTGGGAATAGAACGTGTTCGCCCTCGAACACGCCAACCCCGGCAACCGCGATCCGGGAGCCACTGTGTTTCGGATTTGTGGCCCCACGGTGGCACAACGGTCGAGTTTCGTTGCCCTGCGGCAACAGTTCCACCGGGAAGTTCAGCCCGCGCACAAACCTTGCACAGGACGGGTCAACCACCACCCGCCGCCGCCGTCACCGGCGCTTTTTTGGGCGCGGCCGCCACTTCGCCCAAAAGCTGCGCAAGATGGAGGCAATCGCCCCTGATGCGCTGTGGCGCCGCGGAAATTCGCTCCCGATGCGTACGCTCAAGCTCCTGTTCGCGGCCGCCCTGATCGGTACCGCCTACATCGCCTGGCCCCTGCTGACCGCGCTCCAGATTCGCCAGGCCATGCTGGCCGGCGACACCGCGACGCTTGAGCGCAAGATCGAATGGGAGGCGGTCCGCACCAGCCTCAAGCAATCGCTCTCGGCCGAAGCCAAGGCGCGTCTCGAAACCGACCCGGCGGCGCCACCACCATCGTGGTGGCAGCGCTTCAAGGCCTACGTCGCGCCGACCCTGGCCGATACCGCCGTCGATCGCTACGTGACCCCGCAACACCTGCCGTCCCTCGTCGGCTACCGCCAGACCTACCACAACACCGTCCGCCCGGCGCTGGGCCTCAAGGAGCCGCCGACCGTACTCGCTGGCACCTGGCTCGGCGGTACCCCGATCGATCGGGCTGCCAGCTTTTACGCCCGCGTGCGGCGCGCCGTGTTTTATTCCTTGACGCGCTTTGAGGTGGAGATCGTCGACCGCTACCGCCCCGAGCGGCGCTATGTCGGCACCTTCGAGCTCAAGGACTTCGAATGGAAATTGACCGCCTTGGCCATCCTCGGCGACAGCTAGGGTCTTAGGCAGCAGCGGTCGCCACCGACGCGCGCTTGAGGTCGGGGGGCACGGCCTCCTCCTTGAGCACCCCGATTGCAGCCTCAAGTGACATCACCTCTTGCTGCTGGCTGCCGAGCCGACGCACCGAGACGGTCCGTGCCTCGGCCTCGCGCTTGCCCACCACCAGCAGCACTGGAACCTTCGCCAGCGAGTGCTCGCGCACCTTGTAGTTGATCTTCTCGTTGCGCAGATCGCTCTCGGCGCGCAGTCCAGCCTTGTCGAGCGCGGCCCGTACCTCGACGGCATAGGCGTCGGCATCCGAGACGATGGTGCACACCTTGACCTGCACCGGCGCCAGCCACAGCGGCAGATGGCCCGCGGTATTCTCCAGCAGGATACCGGCAAAACGCTCCATCGACCCGAAGATGGCCCGATGGATCATCACCGGCGTCTTCTTCTCGCCGTCGGCGTCGATGTAGAAGGCGCCGAACCGCCCGGGCAGATTGAAGTCGACCTGGGTGGTCCCGCACTGCCAATCGCGACCGATGGCATCGCGCAGCACGTACTCGAATTTGGGTCCATAAAAGGCGCCTTCGCCGGGATTGATTCCGGTCTTGATCTTGCCGTTGGAGTGCCGGGCGATCTGTTGCAGCACGGCAGACATGTCGGCTTCGGCCTGGTCCCAAAGCGCATCGGCGCCGACCCGCTTCGGTGGCCTGGTCGAGAGCTTCACCACCACCTCCTCAAAGCCGAAGTCGCGATAGATCGACAGGATCAGATCGTTGATCTTGAGGCATTCCTCGGCCAGCTGCTCGTGCGTGCAGAAGATGTGCGCGTCATCCTGGGTGAAACCGCGCACGCGCATCAACCCGTGCAGCGCGCCCGATGGCTCGTAGCGGTGCACGATGCCGAACTCGGCAACGCGATAGGGGAGTTCACGGTAGGAGCGCAAGCCGTGTTTGAAGATCTGGATGTGACCCGGGCAATTCATCGGCTTGATGGCGAATTCGCGCTCATCTTCGGTGACGGTGGTGAACATGTTCTCGCGAAAGGTGGCCCAGTGTCCCGAGGTCTCCCACAGAGACTTATCCAGGATTTGCGGGCCATTGACCTCGCGATAGCCGACCGCGTTCTGTCGCCGGCGGATGTAGTTGATGAGCGTCTGGAACAGTTCCCAGCCTTTCGGGTGCCAGAACACGACGCCCGGCCCTTCCTCCTGAAAGTGAAAGAGGTCCATCTCGCGCCCGAGCTTGCGATGGTCGCGCTTCTCGGCCTCGGCGATCTGGGTCAGATAGGCGGCAAGCTCCGGCTCGCTGACCCAGGCGGTGCCGTAGACGCGCTGCAGCCGCTGTCCCTGCGCGTCGCCGCGCCAGTAGGAACCGGCGAAATGCGTGAGCTTGAAGGCATTGCCGATCTGACCGGTCGAGGTCATGTGCGGTCCGCGGCAGAGGTCGAGCCAGTCACCCTGCCGGTAGATTTTGAGCGCCTCCGTCGGCGGGATGGCATCGACCAGCTCAACCTTGAACAACTCACCCTTGTCGCGAAAGTAGGCCTTGGCCTGATCGCGATCCCAGAATTCCTTGCTGAAGGGGGCGTTGCGGGCGATGATCTCGCGCATCTTGGCTTCGATCTTGGCGAGATCGTCGGGGTGGAACGGTTCGGCTTTGGCAAAGTCGTAAAAGAAGCCGTTTTCGATCACCGGACCAATGGTCACCTGGGTGCCCGGCCACAGCGCCTGCACCGCTTCGGCCATGACGTGGGCCGCATCGTGCCGGATCAGTTCCAAGGCCTCCGGATCGGTGCGGGTGATGAGCTTGACCTTGGCGTCGGCTTGGATGGGATCGGCGAGGTCGGCCAACCGGCCATCGACCAGCATGGCGACGGCGCGCTTGGCGAGCGACTTGGAAATTGCCTCGGCCAGGGCCTTGCCGGTGATCCCCTTGTGATAGGCGCGGACGGCACCGTCGGGAAAGGTTAAGGTAACATCGCTCATCGCTCGTCCTCTCACTCGCTGCATACCGCGCAGGTAAGGTGGGGCCCGCCGGGGACGGGGAGCGACGCCCCGGCGCCGGCCCGCTTTTGCCCGTCGCGGCCAGCCGCTGTCAAGCGCGCCAAAAGGCCATCTTTGTGCCCAACCTGTGCGTAGAATTCGACATCGACCAGCCTGGGGGGGTCACGTTGCGACGCGCTTGGGCTGTGTTAGTTTCGCCTCATAGGGGCTTGGGGCCAGCGCAAGGCTGGCGCCACACAGGGAAAATACCGAGCCCATAGCGCGTTCGGTTACGAGGGGGAGAGAGTAACGTGCAAGCGATCCTTGGCGTATTGGCGCTAGCGGCGATGGCGCTGGTGGCGGTTCCAGTCGGCAGCCATGCCCAGCAGCTGCCCCAAGCCAAAGCCGCGCCACTGCCGGTCAAACGCCCGGCGGTGTCGACGCAGGCCCAGCACGTTGCATTGACCGAGAAGCTCAACCAGAACACGGTGACGATCGTCTCCGGCAATCCCAACGGCACCTATCTCTATCTCGCCTATGACATGTCGGCGGTGCTCGACGATGGCAACGAGCTGCGCGTGCTGCCGGTAATCGGCAAGGGCGGCTACCAAAACGTGGTCGACGTGTTGCACTTGCGCGGTGTCGACCTGTGCATCACGCAGTCCAACATCATGAGCTATCTGAAGAAGAGCGGCGAGTTCGGGTCCACGATCGACAACCGGCTGGCCTACATCGCCAAGCTCTACAATGAAGAAATGCACGTGCTCGCCGGTCCCGGCATCAAGACGATCCAGGATCTCAACGGCAAGAAGGTCAATTTGAGCGACGTCGGCAGTGGCACGCAGTTCTCCGCCCGACTGATCTTTGAACTGCTCAACATCAAGGTCGAAGAGATCAACGTCGGTCAGGCCGACGGCTATCAGATGGTGAAGTCGGGCGAGATCGCAGCCACCATTCTGATTGCCGGCAAGCCGACCGGATCGTTCGCCAAGTTCAAACTCGAACCCGGCATGACCCTGCTGCCCGTTGCTTACACGGATGTTCTCGAACAGGACTACTTTCCCGCCAAGCTGACATCGGAGGATTACCCCAACCTGATTGCCAAGGGCAGCTCGGTCGATACGGTCGCGATCGGGGCGGTGCTCGCCTCCTATAACTGGGCGCGCGACACCGACCGCTATCGCCGGGTGGCGCTGTTTATCGACGCCTTCTTCTCCAAGTTCAGCGAATTTCAGAAGCCAGCGCGCCACAGCAAATGGCGCGAGGCCAATTTGTTGTCGACCCTGCGCGGCTGGAAGCGGTTCCCGGCCGCGGAAGAATGGATCGCCAAGAACGTGACAGAAAAGCCGCCGGCCGCGACCGCGGCGGTCGGGGCGCCGGCCATCGATCCGGCGATTATCCGGGCGCAGGCGGCGAAGGCGGCGCCCAATGATCTGGCCGAGCAAGAGCGGCTATTTCGAGAGTTCATGGACTGGAGCAAGACGCAACGACGCTAGGTGCGCACCGGCGCTGGGACCGTGGCCTCAGCGACGTGGCCGGGAGTTCGACCAACGTGACCCTATCGGCGAACAATCTCCGCATCGGCCAAGTGCGCCGTTTCGCCTCGAGCGGTCGGCTCATTGTGGCGATGCTGATCGCAAGCCTTGTTGCCTTCGCGGCGGAGCGGCCCGCATTCGCCCAGAACGCGCGACCGATTACCATGAAGGTGCCGCCGCAGGTAATTGCCGACCCCGCCGCGCAGGTGGCCTTTCCGATCCACATCGAGCCGCTTGACGCGGTCCCGCGCAACAGCTTCGTGCGCTTGCGCGGGCTGCCGCCGATGGCCGCCCTGTCGGAAGGTTATGTGATCGGTCCCGGTTCCTGGGCGGTTCCAATTTCGGCCCTGCCCGACCTCAAGATATCGTTGCCGGGCACGGCCACCGGCCGGTCGGAGGTGACCATCCTGCTGGTAGGCATCGATGGCGCGGTGCTGGTCGAAAGCAAGACCGCGCTCAGCGTCGCGGCCGGGCAAGCCCCGCAGGCGCGCGAGCGCGCCGCGGCGCCGGCGGTTGGTGCCACCATGCTGCGCGCTGGCGTGCCGGTGGACTTGGGCGCCCCGGCACGCAGCGAACCGGCGACCGCGGCGCGCCCCGAGCCGCCCGTTCAGCCGGTGGTACCGCGCTCGATGCCGCAGGACCGCGAGCGCGCCATGCGCCTGCTGACCAAGGGCAACGAGCAGTTGGATGAAGGCAACGTGTCGGCGGCGCGCCTGTTCTACGAACGGGCCGCCGATGCCGGGCTTGCGGAGGGCGCCATGGCGTTGGCAGCGACCTTCGATGCGACCGAACTCGGCCGCCTCAACGTGCGCGGCATTAAGGCCGACAGCAAGCAGGCGCGGCAGTGGTACGAGCGCGCGCGCCAGCTCGGCGCCGGTGATGCCGAGGAGCGGCTGCGCCGGCTCGGTGCCAACTAGGCACCCGATACTCGCTGACGCCGGCGCCAGCGGCCATAGCGCCAGGGCGCCAGCGGATGCCGTTCGGAACTCACATCGGGTACTGGGTCGAAGCCAGCCGTTCCCCACGGATGGCAGCGGCAGATGCGCGCCGCCGCCAACCAGAGGCCGCGCCAGACGCCATTGCGGTCGATGGCCTCGAGCGCATATTCCGAGCAGGTTGGCAGGTGGCGGCACTCGAGGCCGATCACCGACTTCAGGGTGTAGCGATAAAGATGGATCGGGGCCTTGGCGGCAGCCTTGCCGGCCTGGCGCGCCAGCCGCAACGCCCGCGGCTCAGACGCCGGCATGTTCTTTGGCGCCGGCTTCCGCCTCGGCCTTGGCCAGGGCCGCCTCGACCGCGTCGAACACGAGCAGCGTCGACGCGTGGCGTGCCTTATAGTCTTTGACCGGCTCGAGTACGGCAAGGTCAGCCCAGCGGCCTTCCGGCGGCGGGCCCTTTTCCTTCAGCATCCTGCGCATGGTCCGCCCCACCTCTCTTAGCTCGTCGGCGGGGGTACCGACGATGTTGCGTCCCATGACCGAGGCCGCGGCCTGCCCGAGCAGGCACGCCTTGACGGTCTGACCGAAGGCGGTGACGCGCGCCGCGTCGAGCTTGAGATCGACGGTGACCGTGGAGCCGCACAGCTTGGAGTGGGCCGTGGCGGTGGCATCGGCCTCGGCCAGCCGATCCGCCTTGGGCATGTTCGCGGCCAGCTCGAGAATACGCTCGTTGTAGATGTCATGGAGCTGCGTCATCAGGCGCCGTAAGCCTCGCCAGGTTGCCATCGAGGGGATTCTTGCCCCAACCACTGCAAGCTATTATATGCGGCATAAATCCGCGCCAACCCACTGTTTGCTGTCGCAAGCCGGGACTGGGCGACGGTTAAGGGGAATATCGCGTGGGCGCTTTGAGATTTCAACGGCATCCCGGTCGTTGCGAGAGAGGCCCTGTGGCCTCCAATCCGTTCGCATCCTCGACAGCTCTCGACTAGGGTCCGCCGCAGCCATGGACGATATCGTCGCCAAAAAGAGACGCCCGGCCGTCAGCCTGCATCAGCCCCGGCAACGGCCGACGCGCAGCGAGGTCGAGGCGGCCGTTCGCACGCTGATCGCCTGGGCCGGTGATGATCCCGAACGGGAAGGCCTCAAGGATACGCCGCGGCGCGTGACCGAGGCCTTCGAGGAGTACTTTTCCGGCTATCGGCTTGACCCCACCGACGTGCTGTCGCGGCAGTTCGACGAAGCCGGGGGCTATGACGATCTTGTGATGCTGCGTGACATCCGGGTCGAGAGCCATTGCGAGCATCACCTGGCGCCGTTCCTGGGTGTCGCCCACGTCGCCTATCTGCCCAACGGCCGCATCGTCGGCATCTCCAAGATTGCACGCGTCGTCGAAATCTTCGCCAAGCGCCTGCAGACGCAAGAGACCATGACGGCACAGATCGCCGACGCCATCGAAGCGGCGCTGCGCCCGCGCGGCGTTGCGGTCCTGATCGAAGCCGAGCACCAGTGCATGTCGACACGGGGCGTGCGCCAGCCGGGGGTGAAGACCATCACCACACGCTTCACCGGCGCGTTGGAGACCGATGCCAGCTATCGCGATCGCTTTCTGCAGATGGTGCACGCCGCTCGCCCCTGACGCGACCCGTCTGACCGGGCTTGCCTTTCGGAGACGCCGGCATGGTTGCCGAGCCCACAGCCTTTGCCGCACGCGGCACTACTGCCGAGGTCGAACAGGGTCTCGTGTTTCAGCCGCTGTTTAACGCCGACGGCCTGATCCCGGCCATTGTCAGCGACGCCCAATCGGGGGATGTCCTGATGTTTGCCTGGATGAACCCCACGGCCCTGCAGCTGACCTTGAGCACCGGGCTTGCCCACTTCTGGAGCCGCTCGCGCCGCCGGCTGTGGCAGAAGGGCGAAGAAAGCGGCAACGTCCTGCGCGTCAGTGAAATTCGCACCGACTGCGACCAGGACGCCATTTGGCTGAAGGTGGTGCTCGCACCCGCCGGCGCCGCCTGTCACACCGGCAACCGCTCCTGCTTTTACCGGGTCCTGACCCCAGCCGATCCCGGCGGCGGTGGTGTCGCGCTAAAACGTGCTTAAGGCTCTTTCCGCTCTGCGCTGTCTTGGCTCCCCGGCTGGCAATATCTTGGGCAATATCCTGATGGCACACCCCGTAGCGGGCCTTTAACGTTACGGTCGTAGGTCTCACTTAATTCGTGCCCGTTATCGTCAAGGCGCGAGCTAAATGTACGAGGCTCGAATTGCGGCCAGGGCCGCATGGGGACTCGCATGAGCGAATGCAAGATCGGTTTGGCGCTTGGCGGCGGCTCGGCCCGCGGCTGGGCACATATCGGCGTATTGCGGGCGCTCAACGCTGCCGGCATTTATCCCGATATCATTGCCGGCACATCGATTGGCGCCGTGGTCGGGGGCTGCTACGTCGCCGGCGAGCTGGCTGCGCTTGAAGCTTTCGCCCGCGAGCTGACGCGCCGCAAGGTGTGGGGTTTTCTCGATTTCAATTTTTCGGGCTCGGGGCTGATTACCGGACAGCGGCTTTGTGATGCCCTCGAGCGGCGGCTCAAGGACGCCCTGATCGAGGGGTTGCCCAAGCGCTTTGTCGCGGTCGCGACCGAACTTGGCACCGGCCACGAGGTTTGGTTGTCGCGCGGGCGGCTGGTTGATGCCATGCGCGCCTCCTACGCGCTGCCTGGCATCTTCCGCCCGGTCAAAATCGACGGCCGCTGGCTGTTTGACGGCGCCCTGGTCAATCCGGTCCCGGTCTCGGTGTGCCGCGCGCTCGGCGCGCGCTATGTGATTGCCGTCAGCGTCAACGCCGATACCTGCGGCCATGGCACGGTCGTGCCGCAACTCGACGTGGTGGCGGCGGCCGAAGAGGAGCCGCCGGCGGTCACCGAGGCGCCTTATCCCTACGGCATCGATGGCATGCGCCGGCTGCTGAAACGCCAGTTTTTCGGGCGCGACGACGGCGGCCCGGGCATTTCGCGGGTGATGATGGAGGCGTTCAACATCGTCCAGGATCGCATTGCCCGCTCGCGGCTCGCCGGCGATCCGCCCGATGCCATCATCTCGCCGCGGCTGCCGCAATTCGGCCTGTTCGATTTTCACCAGGCGGACGCGCTGATCCAAGGCGGCGTCGCCGCCACCGAGCGCGAGCTTGAGGACATCGAGCGCGAGATCGCGCTGCGTCGCCCGCCACGCGCAATGGCACGCTCCGCCTGAGCGCCTCGCCACCGACGTTTGCCGCAGAACGCGTCGGACCCACCGCGCGCCCGGCGCCGCTTCAGCTGTGGGCGATGTAATCGCGCATGGCCGTCGCCTCCATCTCCACTTCGGCCACGTGGTGCTTGACCACGTCTCCGATCGAGATGATGCCGACCAGAGCGTTGTCGGTCAGCACCGGCAAGTGCCGGAAGCGGCGAGCGGTCATCATCGCCATCAGCTCGTCCAAGGTATCGGTCTCCTGGCAGGTCACCACCTCTTGCGTCATGACCTCTTCGACCGAGCTGGTCAGGCATTGTGGGCCGTGCGCTGCCAACGCACGAATAATGTCCCGTTCCGAAATGATGCCGGCCAGCTCGCCCTCGGCACCAACCACGACGATGGCACCGATGCGCTTTGCGGCAAGCTTGTTGGCAATTTCCAACAAGGTGGCGCCAGGCCCGACGGTCGTTACCGCGCGGCCCTTTTGCCGAAGGATAGCAGCAACATTCATGGCAACGTCCTCCCCTTCGCTGCACTGCGAGCGAACGGGATTGCCACGCAGTCCCCCCGAACTCGACTTGCCCCTTCCTGCTGCGCCGCAAACCGTCGCTGGCCGTGCATTCTCTGGCCGGGATTGTGGGCAAGTTCGGGCAGCGGCGCAAGAGACCTATTCCGCGTCCGCAGCATTCTCCAGCGCGGCTTTGTCAGCGCCTGCGCCCCGGTCGAACAACCCGTAGCTCAACAGCCCAACGTAAAAGCCGCCGACGTGGGCCTCCCAGGCAATGCCCGCGCCATCGGTCAGGCTGGTCGCGCCCCAGGCCAGCACAATATTAAGGATGGTCCAGCCCACCATTGCCAAAAGAATGCGGCGGTCGCGAACCGTCGTGGCCAGGCTCATCAGCGGGGCTTCGTGCAGCGGCGCATCGGCCTCGATGCGACCACCGGGTCCGAGGTTGGCGAAGAAGAAACGCATGGCCCCGCCCATCAAGCCGGAGATGGCGCCCGAGGCGCCAACCACCAACGTCAACACCCGGCCGTTAACCAAGACAAAGAACAGCGCCCCGGCGATCCCGCACAGAAAGAAGAAGGCCAAAAAGCGCCCCGGCTGCGTGCGTCGCGCCACCGGACTGCCGAACGCCAGCAGCCAGGCCATGTTGACCAACAGATGCGTGGTATCGCCGTGCACAAATAGGTGGGTGAAAAACGAGGTAATGGTCGCCGGGTCCCCACCCGGCAGCTGGTCGGCGACCCCGCTCGACAGGCGCATCGGGATGAAGGCCAATGCCGCCGTCAGCCAGGCATCCTGATCGGCCGGTAGCAGCCAGCGCAAGATATGCACGAAACCGCAAAGGCCCAGCACCACCAGCACGACGCCCGGAACGTTAAAAATCGGTTCATGGCGTTTCAATAGGGTGGCTCTCCCGACGACGGCCTCGGCAGTGCCCCGCTTACACACTGCCGAGGAGACTGACAACCTTAACCGCGGTTCAACCGAAACCGCGCCGCAAAACGCTCCTCGCCGGCGCTCGGCTGGCATGAATGCTGCTGCCGCCGGCGTGCGCCAACGCCGGTCGTGCCGTTTCGCTACGAGCGGCGGCGGCGCGACGTTGCCTCAGCAAATGAGAGTTCCGCTCGGTATTTTGCCATGACGCAAAGATCCCCGCACACGCTCTACGGCTACTGGAACGAGCTGCGCGCCGGCCGCATCGCGCCGCGGCGGCTCGAGGTGGAACCCTCGCGTATCGCCGGTATTTTGGCGGAGACCTTCATGCTCGAGCACGTCAACGCCGACACCTACCCCTATCGCTTGGCCGGCACGCGGCTGTGCGAGCTGTTTGGTGCCGAGCTCCGCGCCACCAATTTTCTGACCGGCTGGCAGGACGCCGATCACGCCTTGCTGGCGCGCGGGCTGGGCTTGTTGTGCGATGCGGGCGCCGTGATCACGCTTGAAATCGAGGTCACGGTGGCGACGCGCCATGTGCTCGAATTTGACGCCATCCTGCTGCCACTTCTGCACGTCGGCAACACTGTAACCCGCGTCATCGGCGCCATGAGCCTGCTGTCGCCGACGCCCATGCTCGATGGCGGCCGTCCGCTGCAGCGGCGGTTGCGCAGGCACGAGGTGATCTGGCCCGATAGCCGCCCCGATGGCGTGCTCGAGCGCGCGGCGACCAGGGCTCACTCAGAGGCCACGCACGCGCAGTCCTCGGCCCGAGGTCCCCGTCCGCAGTTGCGCGTCCTCGATGGTGGTCGCAGCAATTGGAAACCGGGACCACGCTAGGGCTCCGCGTCGGCGGCGACAACGGGGCGGCCCGCGCCCAAGGGGCCCATGTCACCAATCGGCCCGGGCGTTAGTCGTTCTTTAAATCAAAGCCTTGATAGTGAGCACGAGGCCCACGAACCGGGCTCCACCTCAGTGCGCGGATGAAGACCGCACTGCGCGGAAGCTCCGAGCGCAACACCACGGGTTCCGATGTCAGGCAGCCAGACGCCATTCGCCCGCCGGTCGCTGGGCGACCTGTCGCGGATTGCGCCGGACCAGCGGTGCCACCCGCGCCGCGGCATCAGGCTCTTGGCCGATGCCGCCGAGCGCCGTCACGAGCGCGCGGCGCCAAGCGATCTGGCGACTGAACTCGTCGTTGCCGAACCGATGAGGTGCCTCAATAGAAACCCCGGCGCGGCGCAGGATCGGTACCGAGGTGGTGATTGGCAAACTACTCGCGTCTCATGCACCATCGCGCGCAAGGTTGCGGCGGGCGACGCACCGACATCGAGAATCCGGCGGCGCTGTGGCGTCATTTTGGCTGAAAGGTGGACACGGCGCGCCGTGGTGGCCGGAACCGGAAAGGCGATCGATCGTTAAGTAGGGGTGTTTGGGTGCGGAGCAATTCGCCGCAAACCCGCGGACAAGTTGAGTAGAAATGTATGGCCGCCGCTCAGCAAAAATCAGGACCCTTTGGCTACGATGGCGTTGGTTGTCGGGGATGAGCATGACACGCGTTGGCGTTATCATTTTGTCGATTGCGGCGAGCGCCGCAACCCTGCCTTACACGGCGCTTGCTGATCCGGCCGCGCTGCCGCGCGGGCAAGATCGCACCTCACCCTACATGCGGGTTTTTGGCGTCACCCAGCCACCCTACGGCTTCGTGGAATTTTGCCAGCGCATGCCGGAGGAGTGCAAACAGGGGCCGCAGGAGGAACAGCGCTTTTCGGCGAGCCCCGAGCGATTGAACGAACTGCACGCCATTAACCAAGGCGTCAACCATGAGATCACCCCCGCCACTGATCTTGAGGTCTATGGCCAAACCGAATACTGGACGATACCGACCACCAGGGGTGACTGCGAGGACTTTGCGCTGCTGAAGCGCAAGCGGCTGATGGCCCGCGGCTGGCCGGCCAGCGCCGTTCTGATGACCGTCGTGCGCGATGAGAAGGGCGAGGGCCATGCCGTGCTCACGGTACGCACCATGCAGGGCGATTTCATCCTCGATAACAAGGTCGATGAGGTGAAGCTCTGGCACCGTACGCCCTACGAGTACGTCATGCGCCAGTCCTACCTCAACACCAAGGTTTGGATGTCGCTCGACCCGAAGGCGGCCAATTCGACCATGCCGCTGGCGGGTGTTCCGCGCCAACGCTAACAGCCCGTGATGGCGGCGAATGCGCCGCCCCTATTGCGCTCAGCCGCCATTCAACCCAAACGGTCGCGAGCCTCGCCCGCGCCGCGCAGCCAGACCGCACGCGGTGCTGTTTTTCAGGGGCACTGCGGCTGGAAGCCAAGCGCGTAGAGCGGCCAGCGGCTGAGGTAGGATTCGAAGCTCTCGCGCATTCGCGCCAAGTCGGCCTCGGTCACGGCGCGCACCACCTTGCCAGGCGAGCCCATCACCACCGAGCGCGCCGGGATCACCTTGCCCTCGGGGATCAGTGCGTGCGAGCCTACCAGGCAGTGTTCACCGACGATGGCGCCGTTGAGCACGATCGCGCCGATGCCGATCAAGCTGCCGCGACCGATCGTGCAACCGTGCAGAATAGCGCCGTGGCCGATGGTGGCCTCGGCGCCGACCTGGAGCGGAAAGCCCAGATCGGTGTGCAGCACGCAGCCATCCTGCACATTGGCGCGGGCACCGATCACAATTGGTTCGGTGTCGCCGCGCAGCACCGCGTTGAACCAGATGCTGGCTTCATCCTCGATCCGCACACGGCCGAGCACGGTGGCGTTGGCAGCCACCCAGTAGCGCCCGTGCGCGGGCACCTCGACGCCGATGCCCTCGAGTTGGTAGAGCCCCATCGCCAAAAGGCCTCGGTACCGTCAGGCGTCTTCGAGGTCGAGCTCGAGAATGGCCATTTGGAACTGATAACACAGTTCGCCGTCCTCGTCGTCGACAGTCAGTGTGCCGACGAAATCCTCGCCGACATAGACCTCCGCCGAATCCTTGATCTTCGGACGGGCCCTGACCGACAGCGTCTTAGTCCCGAACACCTTGCGCAGGTAGTTCTGAATACGCACCATTTCTTGAGGATTCACGGCAGCACTCTCCCTAGCCGCACCCGCAGTCGTCCGGTAGCAGCCGTTGATCCATGGTGCGTGCCGGTTCCGGACAACCCGCCGGGCCCACCACCTTGGCCGGCACGCCCGCCACGGTGGTCTCCGGCGGCACATCCTTCAGCACCACGCTGCCGGAGGCGACGCGCGAGCAGTTGCCGACCTTGATGTTGCCCAACACCTTGGCGCCGGCACCGATCATCACGTTGTCACCGATCTTGGGGTGACGATCGCCGGTCTCTTTGCCGGTGCCACCCAAGGTCACGCCCTGCAGCAACGAGCAATTGTCGCCGATGCTGGCGGTTTCCCCGACCACGATGCCGGTGCCGTGGTCGAACATGATGCCGATCCCGATTTTGGCCGCCGGGTTGATGTCGACGGCAAAAATGCGCGAGCTCTGGCTCTGCAAATAGAGGGCGAAATCGCGGCGACCGCGCTTCAAGAGCTGGTGCGCGAACCGATACGTTACCAGGGCGTGGAAACCCTTGAAGTAGAGCAGCGGCTCCAGATAGCGCTTGCAGGCCGGATCGCGATCGAACACGGCGGCGAGGTCGGCGCGAAAGGCGCGGCCAAGCTGAGGTTCCTCGCTCAGCACATGGGCAAAGGTCTGGCCAATGAGACCGGCATCGACGTCGGAATGATTGAGCCGTTGCGCCAAGCGATGGCACACCGCCTCTTCCAGGCTCGATTGACTCAAAATGGTGGCAAAGATGAAGCCGCCCAGCGCCGGCTCGCTGTCGGCCACCTCGTCCGCTTCGCGCCGCAGCGCCGCCCAAATCGGGTCGACGGAGGTGACATTGGCGCGCCGGGTGCTCAGCGAATTGGCAGCCATGGTGATCTCTCCTTGGGCCGCGGCTCGACGGTTCGACCTTTTCGCAAGACGAGGTAATGGGGCGCCACAGCCAAGTCAATCGAGCGCTTGGCAGGCTACCGCCCGGCGGGCGGAGCCGCGGTCCCACTTCAGCTGACGCGGGCGTCCCTTACGCGCACGGGGCAGGGCCGGATCAGGGTCCGTTGCCAGCGCGCGCGCGCCCCGTCTCCACCTCCACAGGCCGTATCAGCACCGGCGTGGGCTTGGGGCGCGCGCCTGGGCGCGGCGGCCACGGGGGTCAGGGCTTGCGGCCCTCGGCCTCGATGGCGGCGACGGCGGTCGCCAGGAACTCGGCCATCACCCGTGTCAGCTCCTGATCGGAGACATTGACACCTTTGTCGGTAAAGTCCTGGCGCAGCTTGCGGATAACGTCCTGATCGCCCTTTTCCGCCAGATCAGCCTTGCGCACGGCCTTGACGTAATCATCGACCTCCGCGCCGCTGAGCCCCAGCTTGGCCGCCGCCCACTGCCCAAGCAAGCGATTGCGCCGCGCCTCGGCCTTGAACTTAAGCTCCTGATCCATCGCGAATTTTTTTTCGAAGGAGCGCTCGCGATCGTCAAAAGTGGTCATCCACTACCTCCATCAGGCCGGCGCCGGCCGGCCTTGTTAACCTTGAGCTTGGGACGCAATCCCGCCTCCATTGCGGCCTATGCAAGCAGGAGGCGTCCCCAGCCGTCCGGGGCGCCAATTTAGCACCGCGACGCCCCAGGCGATCAGATTGTTTCTCCCCTCCCCTTCCGCTAGTGTCCGCCGCGGGCGCCCGGGAACCGCCTCGCCCGTTTGCTGCGGTGCAACAATCATCGCCCCAGACGCGGCGGGTTCGGTTCGGATCAAAAGCTCGTCCCATGCAACGCCATTTCGAGGACCCCCAGCATGAACAGGCGGCGTCGTGTCTACGAGGGCAAGGCGAAGGTGCTCTACGAGGGCCCCGAGCCGGGCACGCTTATCCAGCATTTCAAGGACGACGCGACGGCGTTCAACAATAAGAAGCACGCCTTGATCGAGGGCAAAGGCGTCCTCAATAACCGCATCTCTGAGTACATTTTTCTGAAGCTCAACGACATCGGCGTGCCGACCCACTTCATGCGCCGGCTCAACATGCGCGAGCAGCTGATCCGCGAGGTCGAAATCATCCCACTCGAGGTGGTGGTGCGCAACGTGGCGGCCGGCTCCCTGGCGCAGCGCTTGGGCCTGGAGGAGGGCAAGGCGCTGCCCCGGTCGATCATCGAATTCTACTACAAGAACGACGGGCTCGGCGATCCGATGGTGTCGGAGGAGCACGTCACGGCCTTCGGCTGGGCGACGCCGCCGGAGATCGATGAAATCATGGCGCTGGCGATCCGGGTCAATGATTTCCTGGTCGGCCTGTTCTCCGGCATTGGCATTCGTCTCATCGACTTCAAGGTCGAGTTCGGCCGGCTGTGGGAAAACGAGCAGATGCGCGTCGTCCTGGCCGATGAGATCAGTCCGGATTGCTGCCGGCTGTGGGACGCCACCACATCGGACAAGCTTGACAAGGATCGCTTCCGTCGCGATTTGGGTGGCGTGCTCGAAGCCTATCAGGAAGTAGCGCGCCGGCTTGGCGTGCTGACCGAGAACCCGCGCCCCAAGGGATCGGGCCCGGTGCTGGTGAGCTCCAAGCCGCACTGATCGTCGCTGTCGCCGTCGGCGCGATGGCCAGGGGTTGACTGGTGCCGATCTTCCGAATGAACCGGGCATAGGCCATGAAGGCGCGCATCAAGATTACACTCAAAGGCGGCGTGCTCGACCCGCAGGGCAAGGCGATCGCCAACGCGCTTGCCGGGCTCGGCTTCACGGGGGTGAATGAGGTGCGGCAGGGCAAGTATATCGAGGTCGACCTGGCCGAGGCCGACGCCGGCCGGGCGCGCCATCTGGTGGAGCGGATCTGTAAGGAGCTGCTCGCCAATACCGTGATCGAAAACTACGCTTACGAACTGGTGCCATGACGCGCGTCCCGAGCCCACCGCCGCTGAAGCCCGCGCCGCCACTACGCGCCCGCCGCGCACTGGTGAGCTTGATCTTGCTGGGGGCGCTTGGCCTGTTGCTGTGGTCGCCGCTTGGCGGCGCCCAGACGCCGGCCTCGATGCAGACGGTCGAGAGCCCGGCGCCACACCGCTATGCCGTGGCGCTGCCAGCGGGTTGCCGGCAAGAGACGGGGCCGGGCACCCTCGATGCCATCT
>Ga0126384_10000383_pt1 | contig 23775 bp, 22 predicted proteins | sample PanSoiMetPlot_36_FD_92543 | JGI IMG/M metagenome (GOLD analysis project Ga0126384, IMG submission 92543) | Tropical forest soil microbial communities from Panama - MetaG Plot_36 | ecosystem: Environmental > Terrestrial > Soil > Tropical forest > Bulk soil | place: Panama | collected 2016-02-17 | reverse complement strand
TTCTTCTCGAACGTGGATGACTGGTACGTGAGGCTCTAGCGCATATTCCGGCGAAGTGGGCACCGGTCCGCCGATAAGAATATGCGCCAAACAACGAATCTAGAGCACGTTCCGATTCCGAAGGAACGGAATCGTGCTCTAGAGGAGCAGGCTGATTCTTGAACGAATCGGCCTCATGCGATGAACAGCCGCCGCTGCAACCGCACAGGCAGACGCTGCGACGCTCCCAGCTCGGCACAACTTTGCGTCCACAAATCAATATAATCCTCGAGCGACCGACCGCTCTGTGGCGGCGACCGGCTGAGCGCCCCCAAAGCCTCGATTGCGGCGGGGTCGGCCGTCATCTCGGCCAGGAACGCCGTCACCGCCGCGGCGGCCGGCCCGCGAATATCTCCGTTGCTTTCCAGCGCGCCACGGCGGGCCCGAAACCAGGTCGCCAGATCCGCCGTTGCCCCATGCTCGGTCGCGATCGTCTGATACCTGGTCACCAGGCGATCCCGGTATTGCCGGATCGCGCCGGCGAACGCCGAGTCGCCCGGGAACGGCGGGTCATTCGCCCAGGCGTCGGCCAACAGCGCCAGCCCGCGGATCGAGAACCCCTCGGCCAGCGCCTCTTCCAGCCACGCCGCGGCCGCGGGCTCGGCTGAATTCCCCTCCGGACTCCAGATATTGCACACCACATGGCCGAGCTCGTGGCCGAACTGATACGCGAGCCGGCTCCAGTCGCGCGGGCCGATATTGACGACGATCCAGGCAAAGGGCGCGCGATCGAAATGCAGCCAGATGTGCGGCAGCTCCCCGGCGTGGTTGTCGACGCGGATTCTCTCGGGCTGGCGGTCCGACATCAGGCGTACGCCGGCGAGGCACGCGTCCCGCATGCGGGAGACGACCACGCGCGCGGCCTGCGGCCGCGAGCCGCCCCAATCGCCACCGACTTCAATCGGCGCGGCAGCGAGAATCGCCTTGCCGTCCCGGCGCCGCGGCGAGGGGGCGTCGGCGGCATGCGCCGCTGTGCGGCGTCGCATGGCGCTAACCAACGCGAATCCGATCAAGGGAAGAAGGGTTCGACGCTCCATCCGCTTTCGCCACTGCGACCTCCAAAAACGCCCTTGCCGGCAGCCCGTGGATCATGTGTCCACCCCGGATCAAGTCCGGGGCAGGCTTTCGCCGGAATAGAACTCGCTGGTGAAAACGCGCGGGGCCTGCCTGTTGTTTCGTGCGGTCACAGCCAAATCACGGCTCCAGCGCGGTCGAACCCAGTCTCGGGTCTCGGCGCCAACGCCCGCGGGTCGCTGACGTCCGCCGCAGGCGTCACGCCATTTGCAATCGGGCGATATTATTTTTGGCAAACCCTGCGCGCGAATATGTCGCCGAACGATCTGCGTCGCGCCAGATCATGACGCAAGGTGTAGACCATCACAGACGCGTCAACCCAGTGATCAAATTGCAGAGATGTTTCATTCGGTGCTTCAACTTGATAGTTGAATTCATACTGGGCGAGCCGTTGTAATCGCTTGATGCAGTCAGCAGCTATGTCAATCAGCGATGGCTGCGTAATGAATTCGAAGGATACGAGATTGATCGGCTTTGATAGTCCACGTAACACCTCTAAATCGAATCCCTCTACGTCGATCTTTATGTAGTCCGGCACCCCCAACTCTTCGATCAATGAATCAAGCGTGAGAAGCTCGATCTCCATCGGAGCATTCTCCCATGTTTCTCCGTTGGCGCGAGAGGTGTCCACAAACGCGCGGGACAGGCTGGACATGCTCCGCGCCGGATCTGGCCCGATAAACAATTCGGCCTTTCCCTGCTCGGCGCCGACCGCGGCGGAACGAGTGACGAGGCGGCCTGATTTGACCTCCTCGAAGAATGCCGCCTCGATGAATTCTATCAAACTGCTTTGCGGTTCGATCGCTACCACGCGGCGAGCGCCGAGAGATAAGAACGCGGCGGTGTACTCGCCATAGTTGGCACCGATGTCGAAGCAAAACGCCCTGTCGGGCAACAGGGGCGCGAAGAACCTCTGGCGGTCCTTGATGCGCCCGCTCGATAGGAACTGCATGAAGGTGTCTCCCTGTTGACCTCCGCGGTCGATCCTATGCCGAGGCGATCCGCACCCCACCGGTCGGCGGATGCGCGGGATTCCTGACCTTTGCCACCTCGGTGCTTGCGGGAGCCGCCGTGGCTTCGCGGCTCGCTCCGCGGTCACGGTCGATCCCGCAGGCGGATGCGCAAGGTGATGCCACCGACCTCGGCGGCATTGAGCGGTCGCGGCGTCAGATCTATAAACAATATTGAGATTTGAGACCGGGGCCACTTTTCTCCTTCATTGCCATGACGGGTTGTTTGTAAGTCAGCGCGGGAAGAACGTCAGTCCGTACGAGGTATGCGCAATGCATCAATCCGAAAAGCCGGCGACAATGCGGGCGGCATTCGAGGCAATCCATCGGCAGGACTATTGGACCAACGGATCAGGTCCCGGCTCCCATCCCGACAACACAATCGAATACCGGGCGTTTCTCGAACGATTCATCAAGGCGAATGAGATCGACTCGATAACCGATCTTGGCTGTGGCGACTGGCAGTTTTCGAGGTACATGGACTGGGCGCGATTTAGATACACCGGTCTCGACATTGTGCCGGCGATCGTCGAGCGGAACGCTGAGCTTTATGCCGCTCCAAATATCGAGTTCCGGCTCCATCAAGCACCGTCCGACTTGCCGGGTGGTGATCTTCTCATAGCGAAAGAAGTGCTTCAGCACCTCCCGAACGAGACCGTTGCGGAATATTTGGCGGTCATCGCGGGTCGATACCGCTTTGCACTACTGACAAACGCAATAGAGCCCGTGGAGCGAGCGAATATCGATATCGATTTTGGAAATTGGCGCCCACTACGGCTCGAGCGCGCGCCATTTGGTGCGCGCGGTGCCGTCATATTCAACTACTTCGTATTCAACTCCGTTCCGCGGACCGGCAACTACTTCTGGAAGAACGGAGTCTTCTTGCTGCTTGGAACTAGACCATAAATTATCCCGGCCTGTGATGGCTCCTCGTTCGACTTGCCCGTTCTGCGCTACCGCGCGATGCCGACGGGCTCGCGGCGCCGGGCTTATCTGTTCGACCGTACTTCAACCGGCACACCGACGATGCCGTCGACCTCCGCGGTGCGTTGTCTTCGTTCAGTCCACAGAGCAAGCTGATGCTCCACGAGCTGTCGCGAATGTTGTGATTGCCGGGAGAACAAAATTGACGACATTCTCATTTATCCGGCAACAAGCGTCAGGACCTGACGCCTCATGGGGTTGAGGCCACATTGGCTCGGCGAAGCAATGCGAAAAGCCTGCTCGACGCTTGCCGGCGGGCAGGGAGGCGGACGTTCGGCATCGAGCGGCTCCGGCCCGAGCAGGAATCGGCGATGGTCGCCATCCTCGAGGGACGCGATTCGCTCGCGGCCCTTCCGACCGGCTTTGGAAAGTCGCTGATCTATCAGGTTCCAGCGACGATCCTCGAACGGCCGACGATCGTCGTGTCACCACTCATCGCCCTCATGGCGGACCAGGAGCGCGCGCTGAGAAGCCGCCGCGTCCCCGTCGTCGTGCTCCACAGCGGGCTGCGTCAGGCTGAGCGTCGCGCCGCACTCGAGCAGATCGAACGCGGCGGCCGCCTCATCGTCCTCACCACGCCTGAGACGCTGGAGTCGCGCGTCACCGCGCCCAGTTTCGAGCGCGCTCGACCGGCGCTCCTCTGCGTCGACGAGGCTCACTGCATCTCCGAGTGGGGGCACGACTTTCGCCCGTCCTACCTGAGGCTCGGCGCGGTTCGCGAGCAGCTCGGCAACCCGGTCGCGCTCGCTCTCACGGCGACCGCCACGCCGCGCGTCCGCGCGGACATCGCCGACCGGCTTCGCTTGCGCGATCCGGTCGTGCTCATGGCGCCGCCCTACCGCGAGAACCTGCGCTTGACGGTCGACATCGTGCCGGGCTCGGCGAAGTTCGCCGCGCTCGGCCGACGCATCCGAACGCTGGGCCGGCCCGGGATCACCTACTGTGCCACGACCGCCACGGTCGATCAGCTGGCGGGCGCCCTCGCGAAGGCGCGCATTCCGGTCGTGCAGTATCACGGCAAGATGCGCGCTGCCGATCGGACTGCGGCGCAGCGTCAGTACATGCGTCCCTCACGACGCCTGATCATGGTCGCGACGAGCGCCTTCGGCATGGGGATCGACAAGCCGAACATTCGCTACATCATCCATTACCAGGCTCCCGGCTCGCTCGAACAGTACGTGCAGGAGATCGGGCGCGCCGGACGCGACGGGCGGCCGGCGAACTGCATCCTGTTGTTCGACCCGGCCGACCTCGAGATCCAGGAGCGGCTTCAGGCCTTGAGCCGTCCGTCCATCCACCACCTCGACCGGCTCGAGACCGCGCTCACCGCCTGGGCAAGCGAGCAGCGCGCCCCAACCGCCGCCGCGCTTGCGTATTCGGCCGGTGTGCCGGGCCGGATCGGTGAGGTATTGCTCTCCGATCTTGAGCAGGCCGGCCTCGTCGAGCGCGATGACGAGGGCCGTATCAGCCTCGTGGTATCGCTCGAGAGCTTCCGCTCGGGCGTCCGTGATCTCGTCGCGAAGCTCAAGACATTTCGTTACGAGGGTGAGCGCCGGCTTCGGGCCGTCTCCGACTACGCTCAATCCAAGGAATGCAGAAGCGTCTTTATCCGCCGCTACTTCGGAGAGGAGCATCCGCCGCGCTGCGGGACCTGCGACCGCTGCCGCGCCATGCACGCCGGGGCTGCGCGCCCTGGCCGGTAGGTGCGCGGGAGTCTCGACAACTTTCTGGTTAGCGCATATTCCGGCGAAGTGGGCACCGGTTCGCCGATAAGAACATGCGCCAAACGACGAATCTAGAGCACGTTCCGATTCCGTAGGAACGGAACGTGCTCTAGCAAGGACGAGCGACAGCCCTCTCGAAACGTTCTACGGCCCGCCGCGCATCAGTTGTTCTCCTCGAGGGTGGGCTTGCGCAGGCCAAGGGCGGGCGCCGCGTTCTGCAGCGTCACCACCAGCTCCTCGCTCAGCGTGCGCAGCCGGTCCGCATCGACGCGCCGCAGGTCGGGGACGGCGACGATCTCCTTGAGCTCGCCGATCCGCCGCTTCACCTCGGCGTCGATCCTGGCATCATGCGCCGCCACGGTGGGCGCGAACATCGTGAGGTAGGCAATCTCGATGCCGTCGACATTGTTGCGCATGTCGTCGAGCGAGGTGCCGCTCACCCGCGACTCGCCGCCGTCCGCCTTGCTGTCGCCGACCTCGTAGGCGAGGCGGACGATGCCGTTGAGCAGGCCCTGCGGCGCCAGCGCCATGTCGCGAAGCTCGCGGTCGAGCTGCTCGAGATTGAGCACCAGCGCCCTGGTCTGGTCGGCGACGTCGGTCTTGTTGGCGCCGAAAAGCTGCGCCTCGATCGCGTGGAAGCCCTTCACGGCGTCGGGCCAGGCATCGATGTCCTTGTCGAGCGCCGGCACGAAACCGGCGGTGAAGACCTCCGAGCGCTCCCAGCCGGCGCGCGCCGAGAGCCACGCCGCTTTCGCGCCGGCCGCGTCGGACGCGACCACGCAGTCGTGCAGGCGTCGGGCACCGGCGAGCGACTTGCCGATATCGTCGATCAGCACGGCGCGGTAGCGGTCGACCGCGGCGTCGAACTGGTCCGCGCGGGCGGACGCCGCGGCGGCGGCGACCAGCAGGATGCAGAGCGTCGCGCGAGGGCACAGGCAGGCTATCGGACTCATGCAGATCACCTGCGGGAACGGTGTGCGATGGGTGGCGGCAAGCCGGCGCGGGCCGGGACCGTATTAAGGTTGCGTGACGGTTGCGCCAAAAATTTATTGCAGAAATGCGACAGCGGTGGATCGGCGGTGCGGGCCCTAAGAGCGCGATGCGATTAGGTAGAATCGCATCGTGCTCTTAGCTCATCGATTCTGGAGCATGATCTTGTCCGAAAAGTCTGCAACCCGGATCAAGTCCGGGGCAGGCGTTTTCGGGATCATGCTCTAGTGAGGGACCTGCTGCGGCTGCTTGCCCTCGTCCTGCGGCAGCGCGGACGTGATCTCCGGGGCAACGGGCGCCGGATGCGCGACCGCGGTTGTAACGGCGGCGATGGGTTGACCATTGGGGCCGGTCGCCGGAAGCGCGAGGATCGCGCTGGCATTGCCGCTCGCCAGCGTCGCCTCGCGTCCCTGAATGGACAGCAGCGTCCAGCCGTCGTGTCCCTCGCCGGTGCGCAGTCGCACGATGTTCTTGGTCCGTGACTCGACGAAGATGCCAATGAATTCGCCGTCGCCCATGACCGTTCCGACCAGCGCCAGATCGGGCTGCTTCGCCGTTTCCGGCGGCGGCGGCGCGGCGCGTGCGACGACCGGCGCGGCGACCGGGGGTGGCGGGGGCGGCGGCGGGGGGCGCCGCGACGGCGAGAAGATCGGCCGCGCGTGCGTCTCGGTCAGCGTCGACAGCGGCACGGCCCACAGGGGATTGTGTGCCGGCGCGTGCGCGCTGCTGGCCGCGGCGGGGGACTGCGTCGCCGTGCGTGGCGCCTCGGCCGGCACTTGCGGCACTGCTTGCGGCGCTGGCCGCGGTGTGTCGGCCGGTTGCGGCGCGGCGGACGGCGGCATCATGGTGGCGCCGTGAGGCTCCTCGAACACGTCGAGCGGCGATCCCAAATTTGGCACCACGGCCGGCACCATGGGGTTGGGGGAGGGGGCGGGCGTCAGGGCGCCCGCGTCGCCGAACGGCACGACGGTCAGCAGCAGCGCGCCGGCGAGCCGGGCATTCACCTTGGGCCACTTCATTGCGTGCATCACGAGTTCCAATCGATCACGCCCAGCGATGGCGCGTTCCGCTCCGCCAGCCCGCGCCGCCCGTTATCGGCCCACCATGACAATATGACAATCGCGCGAAGTGGCACGGCGTCGCACGAGGCGGCGGTTCCGCGGTTCTCGGGTTCGCACGGAAGTGTCTCGAAAAGCTTGCGAATCCGTGCATCCGTCTTTGCGCTTGGCGCTCGCATGGGAGTCCGTTAGTTATCGCGCCTCCGGGACGTCGGCTCGCCTGCTGTCCCGCGATGCGGGTGTAGCTCAATGGTAGAGCAACAGCCTTCCAAGCTGATGACGAGGGTTCGATTCCCTTCACCCGCTCCAATGTTTTCAGTCACTTAGCGCATATTCCCGGTTCGCCAGCCAACCGGCGGCGGAGCGAGGCTTCCTACCTGCGAAGTTCGTCCTTTCTTTGTGCAGCGTCGGCGGAGGGCCGCCGGAGTTCGGCACCGGCTTCGGGACACTCGAGCGTCGAGCAAACCACGGTGATGCGGTGTTCGCCGCAGGCGAGCGCGAACTGCCGGGGTCCCCCCAGGCGGGTGATGATCTTGCAACCGTGCACCCGGAGCAGCGCTTCCTCCTCCCGGCGTTGCCGCTCCTCCTGTTCGAGCCGACTGAGTTCGGCACCGGCTTCGGGACATTCGATTGTCGAGCAGCGCACGACGACGCTTTGCGCCCCGCACACGAGACGGTACCGGGAATCCGTGAGGCGCTCGGCGATGATGCAGCCATACCGCGTACGCAGAGTTTCCTCTTCTTCGGCCTGGCGACGCCGTTCCTCGGCTTGCCGGCGTTGTGCTTCCTCGGCCTGCCGGCGCTGTGCCTCTTCGGCTTGACGACGCTGCTCCTCGGCTTGCGGGCGCTGCGGTTGTTCGGCTTGACGACGCTGCTCCTCGGCTTGCGGGCGCTGCGGTTGTTCGGGTTGGCGACGCTGTTCCTCGGCTTGCGGGGGTTGTGCTTCGCCGGGTTGCCGGCGCTGCGGTTCTTGGGCTTGGCGACGCCGTTCCTCGGCCTGCCGGCGTTGCGCGTCTTCGGTTTGGCGACGCTGTTCCTCGGCCTGCCGGCGCTGCGCGTCTTCGGCTTGGCGACGCTGTTCGTCGGCGTGGCGGCGCTGCGCGTCTTCGGCCTGGCGACGCTGTTCGTCGGCCTGGCGGCGTTGCGCGTCTTCGGCTTGGCGACGCTGTTCGTCGGCGTGGCGGCGCTGCGCGTCTTCGGCTCGGCGACGCTGTTCCTCGGCCTGCCGGCGTTGCGCGTCTTCGGCTTGGCGACGCTGTTCCTCGGCGTGCCGACGCTGCGCGTCTTCGGCCTGGCGACGCTGTTCCTCGGCCTGCCGACGCTGCGCGTCTTCGGCTTGGCGACGCTGTTCTTCCGCCTGCCGGCGCTGCGCGTCTTCGGCTTGGCGACGCTGTTCCTCGGCTTGTCGGCGCTGCGCTTCTTCGGCTTGGCGACGCTGTTCTTCGGCTTGCCGGCGCTGCGCTTCTTCGGCCTGGCGACGCTGTTCCTCGGCCTGCCGGCGCTGCGCCTCTTCGGCTTGGTGACGGGCCGCGTCCGAGTTGCCGCCCGCCTGAGCAAGCTCGGTGGCGGCGACCGCCTGCTGCAGTCTCAGGGCGTCACCGACGAACAACGCAAAGATCAGAGGGATCCAAAGCAATCCCTTGTGCATGGTCTGGCCTCTCAGTCGATGTGAGCGGTTGCGGAGTGAGCGTCTGGAAAACATCAGCGTGACGGTGCGCGCGGCGCCGAAACCGGGAGAGGTTGCCTGACCCGCAGGCTTCGAACGGCTTCAGGGCGTAGAAGGCGTGGGAATCCACACGGCGGAAGTTGCCTCCGGCGCATTGAAGCGGACTTCCCCGGTTTTCAGATCGACGACCACCGGAGCCCCCCCATTCGAGTCGTCGGCCACGAGCAGCAGTTCGGCCGCTACACCCATCATCAGCGTTCGGAAGGGCTGGTTGCCGAGAGCCAGATTCTGGCCAGATTTTTCATCCGGGGACAGAATGATGACCGGAAGAGTCAAGCGCAACGAATCTCCCATGGCGGTGCCGAACAGGACCGAGCGCAGCCCGGGCCCCGGCCGCCAAATGCGGAAATCGTCATCGTCGGACCGCTTGCGCTTGGAAAGCCGCAGCGCCAGTGCGACCAGGTCTTTCGGTACATCATAGTTGTCGCACTGGCCGCTGCCGCAGAAATAGGAGTCTGCAAGGCGATCGCTGGAGTAACCCGCCTCATTGCGCAGGTCGTCCACCACCGAGATCCCGGGGGTGTCGCCCGCCTCGTCCTTTGTGGCGCGCGTTGCCAACACCTTCCAGGTTTTACCGTCCGCCTGCAGCTCGAGCACTGAGCACGCATAGTCAAGGCCCCACTCGGGTTCGCTCATGCCGTCGATCTTTCTGCCATCGGGGAGGCGGTACTTGATCTTTCCATTCTCATCGAGCACGTCCGACTCTGCGATCTGCAGCATGGTGACTGCGCGCAATCGGCCGTTCACAGCGTCGCGCCAGATGGTCCGCACCTCTCCGTGGCCGCTCGGCGGCGCCGCCACTTGCTTCGGCGTGGCGGGCGTCTGCCCAAGTTCAGCCTGGAAAATGCTCTTGCTGCTGGCGAACAGAACGGCTCCCGGTTTCTTCTCCCAGAATACCAGCGACGGCGCATCCGCCAGCTCCATGAACAGATCCGTCCGATTGGTGGCTGCGGACCAGATCATCCACTGCGTCTTGCCGTTTCCGGTCCGGAGGAACGAGAGCTGGGCGCCGGTCTCGCCTGCTGAGCCTTCAGCCGGGTACAAGCCAACGAAGATCAGCAGAACGAGCGTCTTCAAGCGCGACACAGCGAGCCCCCATGGACGAATGACTTGCTTGAAGCACTTGCTGAGAAAGCCGGCGATATCATGAAGGCTTCGAGAGCGCCGCAGGCAGAACACCGGTACGTCGTGACCGGGATGATCGGCCAAGACGCCGGGACAAGTCGGTGACTTGCAGCGCAGCAACGAAGGAGCCCGGCCATGCCGCGCTGGTGGAGCCCGCCGCAGAAGCTATGATCACTGCGTTTCCCCGCCGGGGGAGGCCCGACGCGATGATCAAGGATGAACTTGCCGCTCTGTCGGCCCGTCTTCGCGGCCTCGCGCAAAGCAAATCCACGCGTGACTCGATCTCGAAGCGCCTCTCGGGGAGCGACCGAATGCGCTTGATGGCAGTAATCCTCGGCGTCAGCGCAGCCGCCTGGCAGGTCCTGGTGAACATGGCGGCCATCTTTTGGATAGGCGCCGCGCAGGCTGCGGGACAACCTTTCGCAGGGGCCTTCTTCATAGAGCTTGCGCTCGTGCTCATTCCGATCATCACGTTCTTTGGCGCCGTTACCTCATTCGGATTTCCCATTGCGGGCGGATGCATCATGGTCGCCGCCGCCGCAGCGTATCTTATCTTCAATCCGCCAATTGCCGTTGCGGGGGCGCTGGTGGGGGGATTACCAGGTCTGTTGGGGATCGTCGTCGGCGTCGAGCGGTGGCTGCGCCGATTCCTCTCCGTCGGAAACGACAAATGATCCGCGTCGCACACGCCGTGCCCACCATCTTCATCGCGGAGCACCGCGAGATCGCAGTCGCCGGCGCGACCGGGGCGGATCCCGGAGAGGATTCAGTCCCGATACCGGTTATAAAGAACGGCTTCTCTTCTGTCCCCATCCCCGGAGCTGATCCAGATGAGTGATGCGCCATCGTCCACGGTCTTCATGTTCGACAACAGCGACCCCGGGATGCGACGAGCCTACGAGCAAGCCCGTTCCACCTTCCGATACTTCTGGCGAGAACTTGCCTGGGAGCGCAGACGAATCGTGCCAGGCCTTGATCTCGCCTGCGTCAAAGCGCCGTTTTCCGATGGTCCGGAGCAGCCACGGACAGAAGGCGCTCCCGAACAGGAACAGATGTGGCTCAACGAGATCGATTTTGACGGTCGGTTCGTCAGTGGCACTCTGCTCAACGACCCGAACTGGCTCAAGTCGGTAAAGGCAGGCGATTACGCGCGATTCACGCTCGATCAGATCACGGACTGGATGTACGTCATCGGCGGCGAAGTCTATGGAGCTTTCACAGTCAACCTCATGCGCTCCCGGATGGGCGTGAAGGAACGCGAGGAACACGACCGGGCCTGGGGTCTGAAATTCGGCGATCCGGCAACCGTCCGGCTCGTGCCCGTGGAAGGTCGGGGGTGGTTCAAAAAACACGATGCGGCGGACGCCGAGCATCCCATGTGTCGGTCGATGACTCCCTCGTTCAAAAAGGGGATCGCCGACAACCCCTCCCTGATCCACGCCACCGACGAACGCGGCTGGACCCTCCTCCATGAACAGGCGCTGGCCGGAAGCGTATCGATCGTGGAGGCCTTGCTCGATGCCGGTGCCGACGTGAACGCGGTCACCAAGGACGGAATGACGCCGCTGGAGCTGGCCAGTTCACTGGGTTGGGCGAACGTGGCCTCGCTCCTGACCAGCAGGGGGCGGCAAAGTTAATGATTGCTGAGCGCTGCGGGCGTCCAGGGGCCTTCCAGGCTGCCGACGAAGGTTTGATTCCCGACACCCGCTCCAACCCGGCGCTGCGATAACCCGACCGGGTCGGCTGGGGTCCGGCCGCTTGAACGAAAGCCGACAGTGAGAAGGGCAGGCAGCCTGACGCGCCTGCATCGCCATGCGCCTGGCGGCGACCGCATTTCTTTCGATCCGTTACTCCACATTGGCGGGACTCTCAGATACCCTGCCGGCGAACATCGAACATGTTGCGCAGCCGACAAGAATCACCGTGAAGGAGTGCTCGATGGCTGAGGCAGACAACGACGATACCCCGCAGAACGAGCACACCGACAAGCCGATCATCGTCGGTCTGGGCGCGTCGGCGGGCGGCATTCACGCCTTGCAGGCGTTCTTCGAAAGCGTGCCCAACGACACTGGTGCCGCCTTCGTGGTCATCGTTCATCTCGACCCGCAATTCCGCAGCGAACTTCCGGCCATCCTGGCGGCACGCACCTCCATGCCGGTCTTGCAAGTCGCGACGACCGAGCAGCTGCAGCCCGATCACGTCTACGTCATTCCGTCCGACCGGCAACTGCGCCTCACCGACCATGAAATCTCGACGGTCGAGTTCGACGAGCCGCGCGGCCGCCGCGCTCCGATCGACCTGTTCTTCCGCTCGCTCGCAGAGCAGCACGGCGACGGATTCGCCATCATCCTGAGCGGCGCCGGCGCCGACGGCGCGATCGGCGTCAAGGACGTCAAGGAGGCGGGCGGCATCATCCTGGTGCAGGATCCGTCGGAGGCGGAATATCCGTCGATGCCGCGCAGCGCGATCGCGACCGGAATCGCCGATCTGGTCCTGCCGGTGCGCGAAGTCGCGACGCGGCTCGCGCGGATCATCCGCAGCAAGCGCGCCACCGTGGGTCTCGACGACGAGCAGGAGGTCGACGAAGAGCTGCTGCGGCGCCTGCTCGCGCATGTGCGGGTGCGCACCGGGCACGATTTCTCGAAATACAAGCGCTCCACCTTGCTCCGCCGCATCATGCGCCGCATGCAGGTGACGCGCACCGAGGAACTCAGGGAATACTACGAATTTCTGCGCGACAACGCCGAGGAGGCGCAGGCGCTGCTCGGCGACCTCTTGATTTCGGTCACGACCTTCTTCCGCGACCACGACGCGTTCGACGCGCTCAGGACGCGGGTCATTCCGCATCTGTTCGATACCAAGGCCGTCAACGATACGATCCGCATCTGGGTGCCCGGATGCGCGACCGGCGAGGAAGCCTATTCGGTCGCCATGCTCGTGCTCGAAGAGGCGGGGCGCCACGACATTCGCCCAGCGATCCAGGTGTTCGGCTCCGATCTCGACATGCGGGCGCTTGCGATCGCGCGGGAGGGACTCTATCCGGCGGCGATCGAGGCGGACGTCAGCGAGGAGCGCCTGCGCCGGTTCTTCGTGCGCGAGGGAGATCACTATCGGGTGCGACGCGAGCTGCGTGACATCGTGCTGTTCGCGAACCACAGTGTGCTGAAGGATCCGCCGTTCTCGCGCATCGATCTCATCTCGTGCCGCAACCTGCTCATCTATCTCGACCGCGATCTGCAGCATCAGGTGTGCAGCACGTTCCACTACGCGCTCAATCCGGGCGGTTATCTGATCGTCGGGTCGTCGGAAACCGCCGACAACCCACCCGGCCTGTTTATGCCCCTGGACCGCAAGGCACGGATCTACCAGTCGAGCGCCAATGCCGGCGACAAGCCGCGGTTGCTGCCGCGGCTGCTCGGCGGACTCGGCGCGCACGAGCATTACAGCGTCGCCGATCGCCCGCTGACGCCATCCGCGGCGCTCAACGAGGCCGCCATGCATCGCCAGGCCATCGAGAAGGTGGCGCCGCCGAGCATCCTGGTCGACACCGGGCATCGGGTGGTGCACCTGTCGGAGCACGCGGGACGTTTCCTGCAGCCGTCGGGCGGCCCGATGAGCGGCGATTTGGTCGATCTCGCCCGGCCGGAGCTGCGGTTCGAGCTGCGGGCCGCGCTGCACCGCGCCTTCGAGATCGGGCAAGCAACGCTGAGCCTGCCGATCCTCGTGCGGTTCAACGGTGCCCCGCACCGCGTGCACTTCCAGGTCAATCCCTCCCACGAGGACAGCGAGTCGCGGCCGCGGCACGCGCTGGTGCTGTTCATCGAGGGCGAGGCGATCGAGCAGGATGCCATCACGCCCGACCAGCGCTCGGCCACCGACGAGACGGTGCGGCGCCTGAGCGAGGAGCTGCAACTCACCCAGGTCCGGCTGCGCACGACGCGCGAGGAATCGGAAGCCGCCAACGAGGAGCTGCGCGCCGCCAACGAGGAGCTGCAGTCGATCAACGAGGAATACCGCTCGACCTCCGAGGAGCTGGAGACCAGCAAGGAGGAGCTGCAGTCGATCAACGAGGAGCTGCAGACGGTCAACAGCGAGCTGAAGCTCAAGCTCGAAGCCGTGTCGCGCGCGCACAGCGACCTGCAGAACCTGATGGCGGCGACCGATTTCGGCACCCTGTTCCTCGACGCGAGCCTGCGCATCAAGCGGTTCACCAAGCCGGTCACCGATCTGTTCCGCATCACGCCGAGCGACGAGGGCCGGCCGGTCACCGATTTCGCCCATCAGCTCGTCTACGACGATCTCGTCAAGGATGCCGAGTCCGTGCTGGCGCAGCTGTCGCCGATCCGGCGCGAGGTGAGCAGCCGCGACGATCGCTGGTACGACGTGCGGCTGCGGCCCTATCGCACGGTCGATGACAAGATCGACGGCGTGGTCATCACCTTCGTCGACGTTTCCGATCGCAAGGCGTGGGAAGAGCGCCAGCAGCTTCTGCTCGGCGAGCTGTCGCACCGCGTGAAGAACACGCTGGCGGTGGTGCAGGCGATCGCTCATCAGACTCAGCGTCACAGCACGTCGACCGAGGACTTCGTGGCGCGCTTCGACGGTAGGCTGCGGGCGCTGAGCAGCGCACACGCGCTGCTCGCAGCCTCCGACTGGCGCGGCGCCGACCTCGGTGCGATCGCGCGCGATCAGCTTGCCGCACACATGTCGGATCCGGACCGCGTGCGCTTCGAGGGCGAACCGGTGACCTTGCCGGCCGATCTTGCGACTCCGTTCGGGCTTGTGCTGCACGAGCTCGCAACGAACGCGGCCAAGCACGGCTCGCTGTCACGCCCGGGAGCAGGCTCGGTAAACCTGCACTGGAGTCTGGAAAACCGGAACAATCACCCGGTCCTGACGGTTCTCTGGAGGGAGCGGGGCGGCCCGCCGGTGCAGCCGCCGAAGACGTTCGGCTTCGGCGGCGCGTTGATCGAAAAGAGCATCCCGCATGCGACCGTCCGCCGCGAATTCCGCTCAGACGGCTTGGTCTGCACCATGGAGATCCCGCTGTCGGAAACCGTGGACGGTGGAGCAGTTGGCCAACCATGACGTATCGCGTGCGCTTCAGACTGCGCGCATCCTTGTCGTCGAGGACAATTTCCTCATCCTGATGGAACTCGAATCGGCTCTCACGGATGCGGGCGTGGAGTCGGTGTGGGCGTGCCGCACGGTCGGCGAGGCGTTGCGCGCCCTCGACGAGCAGGACGTCACCGCCGCGATCCTCGATGTCCAGCTCGATCGCGAAACCAGCGTGCCGGTTGCGCACCGGCTTGCCGAGCGTGGCGTCCCATTCGTCTTCTATACGGCGCGGCTGGACCTCGACGCGATCCACGCCGAGTGGCCGGACTGCACGATCCTTCCGAAGCCGGCCGAGCGGCACACGATCGTCGCGACGATGAACGGCCTGCTGGCACCGTGATCGGAACGAAGGGCACGGCCGGACGGTCCTTTCAGAACTCCCCAAATTGACGGCGCTGCCGACCGGGCGCATACTCGCGCCAACACCGGTTTGAGGCTGAATCAGGGCGCCGGTGACTGATTGACCGGTTGCGCCCCGCCGGAAAGCGAGGGGGGATGCTCGTGTCGTGGTCGCGATATCGAGAAATCAAGTTCGCTGCGGCAGACGCCGTCGCGAACCTGCGGCGGTTTCAGGCAGCCGTATCCGCGACCCAAATCGAAATAGACAGGATGGTGGCCCGCACGTGCCTGACCATCAAGCAAACCCGCGAGGTGATCGCGGAGGCTGAGCGCATTCTGGGCGAGGCTGACGCCGTCCGCGAGATGGAACAAGGCCGGCGTGCTTCGGCCGCGCTTCCGGTCGCGCCCCCTGAATGGGCCCTCGTATTCATGCAAATCGATGTCGTGGCGGGCGCGAAGCGGCGTGAACCTTCACCGCGATGAAACTGTCGATCCACAAGTGATCGCCCACAAAGCCAAAGGCCCCTATCATGCGGATCAAGGGCAGGAACAAAAAAGAGCCCCGGCTGGCAATTTGCCGGGGCTTCAGGCGAAGGGGCAGTGCTCCTCGGAGTGTCAAACGGAACACCGCTGCTTTGGAGGATAGCTCAGGCGGCTTGCCTGGTTCGGTTCGCTTTCGGACATGTCGACAGACGGCTCGTCGCTTTTTTGCCGCCGCATGCTGTCGGCCGAAATGTCGCGGGCCTAGCGCTGCATCCAAGGAACCTAGCGCTGCATCCAAGGAAAAAGCCCCGGGCGCGGCCAATCGCCCGGGGCTTCCACCGCGGATTCGCTTGTCAGGGGTTCACGCGGTGCTAAGCGCGAAGACGTTTCATCAAGGATTAGGGGTCATTATATGCCGGGGTGCTTTCCTTTTCGGTTCGCTCGCGAACATGCCGACGGCGTGCGGCCGCTTGAAGCATCCCGACATCGAAATACCTCCGCCTTGCGTGAGACCTCTGCAATTCGTTTGCATACTTGGGAACCAATGGGGCGTACGTGCCTTTGTCCGTTAGGGACCCAATGGGGCGGTCCGTAACCAAACCAAAACGGGGGTGCACCCATGCCATTCTTCGTCAGGAACCAGTCAGGGGCGCATCGGACAGGCTTGAGCTCATTCGGCGAGAGCGGGACCGCCAAGGGCATTGGGCAGGCAGCGACCGACGGAACCTTGGGCGGCTCGAGTTCAGCGGGCCGTGGCCCAACGCGCTGGCACGAAAATCGCGTCCTCGCCGGTCTGCCGGAGGCCGAACTGACATCGCTGGCGCGACATTTTCATGTGGTGTCGCTGCCGCCGGGCACCGCGTTGCAGCAGCAGCCCCTTCCGCTCGATCAAGTGTACTTCCCGCATCAGGGCGTGGTTTCCCTGCTCGCGGTGACGCCGAACGGAGAAACGATCGAAGTCGCGTCTGCGGGACGGGGCGGAGCCGCGTGTCCAATCCTTCCGTCGGATCGGCGCGATGGCTTTCTTACCGCCGTGGCGCACGGACCGCTCCGCGCCTCGCGCATCGCGTCGGCGCGGCTGCAGGCCCTCCTGGCGGAGAACGAGGCGCTCGAGCGCGCCATGGATGCGTGCCGCGAGGCGCTCGTGGTCCAGATGCAGCAGAACCTCGTTTGCGCCGGACTGCATTCGGTCGAGCATCGGCTGGCGCGTTGGCTCCTCGAAACGGCGGATCGCATGGAGACCGACACGATTGCGACCACGCAGGAGCACGTGGCGCAACGCCTTGGCGTTCGGCGGACCACCGTGACGCTGCTGGCGAGCAAGCTGCAAGATAGCGGCGCGATCAACTGTGCACGCTCGCGGGTCGACATTCTCGACCGCCGCCGGCTCGAAGCCGCGACCTGCAGCTGCTACACGGTGCTCCGCGCGCACACCAGCAAGCTGCTTTGGCATGAGCCGCCCCCCCTCGGCGCCAACCCTTTGATTTTTTGATATCCTGAGCGGACAACATACTGAGCGGACAACATACTGAGCGGACAACATACTGAGCGCACGACATAGTGAGCGGACAACAGCGGACCATGCCACGCTTCCACTTTCACCTGCGCGCTCGCGGATCCCTCCACTGCGATCGGGACGGGAGCGAATTGCCGGATCTTCAGGCGGCCCGCGCATACGCTCGGGCCGTGGCCGAGGAGCTGATGCGCCATTCCGGCCACGCCACGCGCCACTGGTCGATGTTGGTCGAGGACGAGACCGGGCAGCCGCTGTTCGACGTGTTCTTCGCGGACATCGACCCGAGCCTCGCCTCGCATTCTCCGCAGTACCGATTGCTGGTGGCCCAGACCTGCCGGCGTCTCAGTGCGCTCACCGACGCGCTCTGCGCTGCGCGCGCGACGCGGACGGAGTCCCGCACGCTGCTCGCCCGCGCGAGAGGCAAGCCGCAACTGGTGTACGTAAGGGGCGAGTAGCGAACCGCATTCACGTCCCGATGCGCAGGGGGCACCGGACAGTAAGAAGCCCGGCGCCTGATGGGCTGCCGGGCTTCTGGGGGCGCAGGAGGACGACTACGCCCCTGGTATGCGACTCTGACTCTTCCGACTCTACCAACTCTGACTCTACTCGATCCGACTCTATTCCACGTCCGCCGCATCTCTACGGCCGCCGAACCCGTTCACATTCGGCCAACGAGCGAGCATCCTGTCGTTCCGATATGGCCCGAAAGTTTAGCCTGGACGGTTCGCCCACGAACATTTCCAACCTTCGACACGCGCGGCGATCCCACGCACGCGGAGTCGGGTTTGCGACTCTTCCGACCCATGTGTCGCGTGCGCCCCGTCCGCATTCATGCCTATAATTGGATGCTCACAGATTGAAATCGTGTCGAGGGGCGGCCCCCCGAGTCCATCGTGCGGCGACCAAAATCGCCGTGATGGCGGCGTGACGGGAGTATTCATGCAGAGTATCGAAAGGCGCACCCCCAGCGGCAAGGGTTGGCGCGCGCGGGCGGAAGAATGCCGGGCGATCGCCGACGGCTTCGAGAATCCGGACACGCGCGCCAAGATGCTGGCGGTGGCGGCCGGCTACGATCGAATGGCGGAGAGCGCCGAGCGTTGCGAGCGCCAGGACGCGATCAAACGCGCGGTTGGCACCGCGACATCGCCGTGCGGCCCGAGCGTCTGATCGACTGAGATTGCTGCGCTTTTCCCGTTGGCTTTGTTCTGCCAACGTCGCCTCGCGGCCGACGCCATTTCGAGCCCGCATGGCTCGCCGCGCGGTGCCCGTCCATTGTTATTAACAATGGAAAACAGGGAATCAACAATGGACATACCGTCGGTCCTGCGCTGGCTGACGGGCCGATGCAAAATCGAAAGTCCCGTAATCACTGACTCGAGCCATGCGCCCTATGCAAGGCAACCGGGCGTATCGACCTGCTCCCTATAATGAGACGCGGCAACAGGGGACAGTTCTCGAGGGGAGAATGATGTCTGCAACGCAACCGAGGCGCATGGACCAGCCGCGGCATTGCTCCGGCCGTGCGTGACGCGAGGCGCGTGTCGCCGTCATCCCATTTCGCCAATAGCGGCGATGACCGCACGATCCAAGAACGTTTTTTTGCGTTTTCGCGCGGGCGAGCTCCTCAGGATGAGGTGGAACAAGTGGGGTGGAGCGAAGACCCGGCGAGATCGAAACGAACTCCTCCTCGTGGTGAGGATCATCCGGCTGACGCGCGACGCACTGCCACAGCTTACTGCGCCTGCCGCCGTCGCGCGACGCCGACCTCGTCCGGCCGGCGCCGGACATGCCGGCTTGCGATCTGGTCTGTGCGCTGCATCGACTCGCTCAGGATCTTCGCCTCCTCCTCGATCTCGCGCAGCTTGCGCGCCCACGAGTCGGCGAGCATCCGACGCCCCGACCGGTCCGCCTGGTGGTGCAGCTTGCGCGTGAGCGCGATGCGTTCGTCGAGCGCTCGCGCAGCGCTCCCCAGCGCGCGCCGCAGGTTCTCGTCGAGCGCGAGGCTCAACAGGTCAGCCGTATACGCGTGACCAACGTGACAGCGATAGCGAATCACTTCGCCTTCGTCGATCTCCCACATCACGCCGTTGCAGTCGGGGCAGGTCAGAACCGACCGGCGACCGATGCGATCCATGGAGCTCATGTTCGTGTACCCGCTGTGTGCGATTTCCGCTTCGAACGTCATGGATGGAGGGACCGGGACCGGGGTGCCCGCCGGCTCGCGCGCGAGGCGGGCGAGCAGGACCGGCATGTCGCGCAGGGAAGCAACATGATTCGGTCGCAAAAGGCGCAGAGCGTTCGCCGGCATTTCGGGATAGGCGGCATCATCAGGATCCTGCACCACCGTGATGCCCCCGCATCGATGAAGCGCCTCCAGGCCGGCAGCGCCGTCGCCGAGCGTTCCCGTCAGCACGGCGCCGACGGCACGCGCCCCGCAGCACATTGCGACCGAGCGGAACAGCGGATCAATCGCGGGGCGGGCGCCGTTCTCGCGCGGACCGTGACCAAGTCGCAGATGGTCGCCGTCGAACAACAGATGACTCGCGGGCGGCGCGATGAAGATATGGCCGCGGCGCAGCGTCTCGTTGTCGTTGGCGAAGCTCGCTCCGAGCGGACCAACTTCTGCCAGGATGGCGTCCAATCCGGAATGGAACTGATCCGAGAGGTGGATCACCACCAGCACGGCCGTGGGAAGATCAGCGGGCAGCTTGGCCGCCAGATGACGCAGCGCCTCGAATCCGCCGGCCGAGGTTCCGATTGCCAGAATGTCACGGTTCGCCACGTCATTCTGCACCGGGTTCGAGACACGTTACCAGGGGAGCAACGGAGGGCGGGGGGATACTGTTCCGCGTGCCAGGCGAAATAGTGAGCCCGCGGAGCGCGGATTCCCACCGGATGAGGGTCCTCGTCATCTGGTCCCGGTCGACAGGCCATGAAAGGTAGTAGGGCCCTGATCGACAAGCGCGCCGTCTCGATCGGCGCCGGTGTCGTCGTGCGGAGCGGACGCCCGGCTCCGTCCGGTCGCGCTCAACCAGCGCACCCGGTCCCCGGAGACAACGGCTTCAATCCGATTGATCGCCGTGCTGCGGGCGCGTGACAACAGCTTTTCGGCGTTGTCCAGCGTCCGGTAAGACTGCTGGATCAGCTCCAGCGAACTTGCGACCAGCCCGTCGCGATCTTGTTTCGCGCGAACGCGAATGATCGCGTTCGCCGCCAGTTCGGCGACCTCCTTCAATCCCTGCACTTGCAGATCCGTCGGCCGGTGAACCGTCGAGAAATGGTTCGACAGGACGCCCACGAGCGCGCCGCTGCGCGACACAAGCGGAGTGGATACGACGGCCCGAACGCCGGCGCGACCGGCAATGTCCCGATAGGGAGAAAACTCCTCATCGGTCATGACGTCATCCAGGGCGATCGCGCCGCGGCTGCGCAGTGCGCGTCCGCATGCGGAGCCGTCGTCGATCGCCACGCGCTTGAAGAAATTCAAGAACTCCGGCTCGAAGCCGCGCTGCGCCTTGATTTCCAGGCAGCCCGATTTCCAGTCCATGAGCTGGATGTTGCCCAGGTCGGTCACATTCAGCTGCAGGCTGCGATCGAGGACGCAGTCCAGCACCGACTGGACGTCGGCGCACGTCTGGAGCTGTTCGAAAAGGAACGGCCGCACGGCAACATCACCCGTTGACGGACGTCAGAAGGATAGTGCCGAAACGGAAGCATTGGAAGGAGAAGAAAGCCCGCCCGGCGAAAATACCGGCAGGTGCTCACTAGGCCGCGCACGCCCACCGCATGACGGATTCGTACAGGCGAACGACGTCCCGTTCGCCGGTCCGGGCCGTCTCGACGATCTTGCCGGCGATCACCGTGGTCAAACGATCGTTGGTATCCGTCAGCCCCAGGGACTGGCACGCGTTCTCGAACGCAACTCCCATGGCCCGCACGTGCTCGGGATCGAAGGAATCGCCGATCAAAAACGGGTCTATGGGCACGGCCGCCGCCTCTCAACCACGGCAACGGAAACACTCTACTCCCCGTGGCGGCGCGGTCGGTGCGGTGCCCGACTCTTCGCAAAAGAGTTCGCAAATGAGAAAGGCGAGATGACGAAAACGAATAAAATTGGCTGTGTCGCCGGTTCGGGCGCTCGCCGCGGTTGTCACGGCGGGGCCCTGGTTGCAGAATCCGCCGACGCCGCGGAACGGGATCGTGCAAACTTAGCCGCGGCGAATTTGTCAAAGCGCGAAGGGAGGAGAGCATGCGCGTTCCTGCAAGCCGAGTGATCGCAGCCAGCCTCGGTGCGGCGTTGTCGTCAGCACCCGTCCTGGCGAAGGAGTGCTACGCGCCCGACGCCCGCGCGCAGGAGCGCGCGTTCTCGCGCGCCGTCGTGACGGACGGTGGCAAGACGATCTGGCTCGGCGGGCAGACCGGCTCGCCGACTTCCAGCTTCGAGGACCAGGCGCGTGAAATCTTCAGCGAGCTCGACAAGACGATCAAGGCCAATGGCGGCGCCGGCATCAAGGACATGACCACCATGACGGTGTTCATCACGGATGTGAGGCTCGGTGACCGCCTGACGCAGATCCGCAAGGAGCTGTTCAAGGACTGCTTTCCGGCGAGCGCCCTGATCAGCGTGAGCGGACTTGCCCGGCCGGGCCTGCTGATCGAAATCCAAGGCATGGCCGTGGTCGGCGGAAAGTGACGGCCGCGGGGCGGCGTCGCGGGCCGGCACCGCGATCAACCATCGGCGCGACGCCGCAGCTCCGTCTCCAGGAACGCGATGAAATCCGCCGTCTTCGCCGGCAGGCGCTTCGCCTTGGCGTGGTAGGCGCACATGCGCTCGGGCGACAGCGACATGGTCTTGAAGATCACCTCGAGCGTCCCGGCGCCGATCTCGGCCTCAACCGCATGCTGCGGGACGCGGATGATGCCGCAGCCGTCGAGCGCCATGCGGATGAGCACCGCGTTGCTGTCGGATGACAGCGACCCCTTCACCTCGACGAGCAGCGGCCGCGACGCGTTGCGGAACGGCCAGCTCTTCGGTCCCGAGTAGAGATCGACGAGACAGTTGTGCGCCCGCAGATCCTGCGGCGTCTTCGGCCGGCCGAATTGTTCGAAGTAGTCGGGCGCACCGCAGATCACGTGGCGGACGGCGCCGAGGTCGCGCGCGACCACGCCCGGCAGCGACGGCTTCTGGCTGCTGACGACGATGTCGAATCCCTCTTCGGCCGACACGAAATGCTCCGGCACGACCGAGACATGGATTCGCACGCCGGGATGCCGCTTGACGAAGGCGGTCGTCAGCGGCGCGAGAACGACGCGCGCGTAATCGTTGGTGGCCTGGACCCGCAAGGTGCCGAACGGGCCGGTCTCGACGTTGCGCCGCTCCGTGACGTAGTCGTCGAGCCGCGCCAGCATGCCGAGGCACTGCTGAAACAGGCCTTCGCCCGCTTCGGTCAGCGCAAGGCCGTGGGTCGAGCGGTTGAGGAGGGTGAAGCCGAGCGCTTCCTCGAGCTCCTTCATCCGCTTGCTCACCACCGACGGTGTGGTGCGAAGCTCGGCGGCGGCCTTGGTGAAGCTGCGGCGCTGCGCTACGCGAACGAACGTGTTGAGCTTGTTCAAGTCCCTCAGCGCTGCCGTAAAGGACATGTCTCTCTTCCTTCCGCGCCGATCCAGCGGAGCCGATCTGGCGTCGAGTTCAGAGGGAGGGCCGGGCATTCGTCAAGTTCGGGGGCAGGGCGCCTGCACCCCCTCTCCCCACCGAACTCGGGCTTGCCCGAGTTCGGCATCAATAGTGCGCAGGTCGGGCAGGCCCGACCGTGAGGGGCTCTCGGAGCGAGCATTGAAACGCTGAGCGCCCCTCACCCGGCTCGCGTTCGCTCGCCACCCTCTCCCCTGCGGGGGAGAGGGAAAGGCTGGGAATAACAGTTGTTCCAAGATCTTGGCTACCGGCATGGCGCGGCCGGCTCTACACTGCAGGTCCATTGCGCGGTCCGCGCCAGCACCGAGGGGCAGCCCATGCTCAAGGAATATCACTACGACCATCTCATCCGTTGGCCGCGCGGCGAGCGGGCTGCCGTGTTTCTCACCTTCGACTTCCAGGGCGGCGAGGACGTGAAGCCGGACAAGAACGGCATCCTCAATTACGAAATGTGGAGCCAGGGCGAGTACGGCCCGCACCATGCGATCTACCGCTTGCTGCGCATCCTCAAGGAAGAGAACATCAGGGCGACGTTCCTGACCTGCGGCGCCATCGCCGAGCGCTTCCCGGAGGCCGTGCAGGCGATCCTCGACCACGGCCATGTGGTCGAAGGCCACGGTTACAATCACGAGATCGCCCGCTACCTGCCGCGCGACCAGGAACACGAGGTCATGCGCAAGGCGATCGCGATGATCGAGAAGCGCACCGGACGGCGGCCGTACGGCTGGCGCTCGTGCACGCAGAGCACCAACACGATCGAGCTCCTGATCGAGCACGGCTTCGTCTACAACACCAACTGCTTCCACGAGGAGCTGCCGTTCCTGTGGGAGAAGGACGGCAAGCTCCTGGTCGAGCTGCCGCGCCAGCCGTTCGGCGACGGCACGCTGTTCGGCCATC
>Ga0126384_10000380_pt1 | contig 23816 bp, 17 predicted proteins | sample PanSoiMetPlot_36_FD_92543 | JGI IMG/M metagenome (GOLD analysis project Ga0126384, IMG submission 92543) | Tropical forest soil microbial communities from Panama - MetaG Plot_36 | ecosystem: Environmental > Terrestrial > Soil > Tropical forest > Bulk soil | place: Panama | collected 2016-02-17 | reverse complement strand
GAGCCGCGACCGCAACGGTGGAAGAGGTGATGGATCCCGCGCCGGTCACCTTCCGGCCCAATGTCGGCGTCGACGAACTCCCGGATTACGTGCGGAAGCCGCGAGCCGCGCCCGTGCTGGTGACCACGCTGGATGGCGTCCTGATAGGGCTGCTGGAGACGTCGCACCACGGCGGCTGATCGGTCTCGTCCCTCATCCCTGGCCGAGAAGGATGATGCTCTGACCCGCTCTGGCCTCAGGACCGCCGGTACTGAGCTAGCTCGGCCACCGTGCCCTCCGTGGCCGCGGCCTCCGATGCCAGCGACTGCAGGGTGAGACCCTGAAGCGCGTCGCGTAGCACCTCGTCATGGCGGCGCAGCACGCCGAGGACGGCCGCGGCGGCCGTCCTCGGCGCTTGCACATCCTCGACGACAGGGTTCCTGATCGCATCGAGCAGGTCGACGATGAGGAGCTGGTCCGCGGGCCGGGCGAGGACGAGGCCGGGCGGCTCGACGGCCCGCGCCAGGATTCCCCGAGCCACGAAGCCCTCGACCAGATCCTCGAGAATCGTCAACGGTGCGCCATTGATGCCGGCGAGATCTTCCACCGTGGAGGGGGGCAGGCTCGCTTGATGCCGCCGAGCGATCTCGACGAGGGCCGTGAGCCCGATTTCGTCCCGGAAGCGGACGCCATGCCGCTGACGGGCGGCGGTATAGGAGGTCACATGCTGATGCACGTAGGCGACCTGCGCTCCGATGAGCACGACCAGCCACGCCACCTGGAGCCAGATCAGGGACAGCACGAGCACTGCGAAGGTCGAATAGATCGCGGCATAGGTGGTCGAGCTGGCCACCAGGGCGGCGAAGACGATGCCGGAGATCTGCCACAACAGGGCCGCCGTGAGGCCTCCGACGGCGGCGGCGCTCAGGCGCACATGGGTGTAGGGCAGAAAGCGGTAGAGGAACGTGAAGGCCGCGCCCAGGAGAAGCAGGGGCACGACGCGGCCGGCCACGAAGACCGTGGCCTCCTGCATTCTGGTGATCAAGAGGAGGCGCTGAACGAGCGTGGAGCTCCGGAGCGAGGCGATGATGCCGAAGGCAGCGAAGACCAGAACAGGCCCGACGAGGAGAACGCTGAGGTAATCGGTAAACTTGCGCGGCAGTCCACGCGATCGACGCACGTTCCAGATATCGTTCAGGGCCGCCTCGACCTTGCCGATCAGTGAGACCACGGTGTAGAAGAGACCGGCCACGCCGAGGGCGCCGAGCACTCCGATATTCATGCGGCTGACGAAGTCGACCACGCGCTGGGTCACGTCTGCCGCCTGGGGGCCGAGGGGCTCCAGCAATCTGGTCAGCAGAGGCTGCAGCCGATACTGGGCGCCGAACGCCTTGAGCACCGAGACCGCCACGGCGAGAAGTGGTACGAGCGACAATAACGTGGCATAGACGAGGCCCATGGCGTGGAGATTCAGCATCCGATCCTGGAACGCGAGCACGGCCACCACCAGCAACCGGACGAAGCGGATCGCCACTCGGGAGACGAAGGGACGACCTGGCCGGTCGGTCCACAGCGCCTCGTCGGCCCTCCGTCTTATCCTCGACCAGCCGCTCGACGCTTCCACATCCACGGGCTGTTCTCCACGCGTCGTCTACTCTACCTCGTCACTCCAGGTGCCCCGACCATCCGGCTGATACCTGGGCGGGTTCCAAGATATGCTCGCACGCCGTCGGGGCCGGCGCCACCACCGCCGCGAGAGTGTCCGGACGATAGCACGGAGGAGGCGGCAACCCGTGCGAAGATGCGCGGCAGCATGCGCATCTTGATCGTAGGCGCGGGCCCGGCCGGTCTGTACCTCGCCTACCTGCTGCACCGCCAGCGGCCGGACGACCGCATCCGGATCGTCGAGCAGAACCCGCCGGACTCGACCTTCGGCTTCGGGGTCGTCTTCTCGGACCGCGCGCTCGAGTTCCTGCGCGACGACGATCCTCAGACCTACGATCTCCTCACGCCGGCCATGGAGCGGTGGGCCGACCTCACGATCACCCACCGCGGAGAGCGCATCACCATCGACAATGTCGGCTTTGCGGCGATCGGGCGCCTCGTCCTGCTGCAGCGGCTCGTCCAACGCCTGGAGGTGGCCGGGATCACCTTGGAGCATCGACACCCCGTGTCGGACGAGCGGGAGTTCGAGGACTTCGACCTCGTGGTGGCGGCAGACGGCGCCAACTCGTTCGTGCGGCGTGGTCTCGAGGCCCGGCTGGGCACGGCGACAACGGCGCTTTCGAACCGCTTCGTCTGGTACGGCACGACCCGGCGCTTCGAGACCCTCAGCCAGACCTTCGTCAGCGCCGAGGCCGGCGCCTTCAACGCGCACCACTACCGCTACGCACCCGCCATGAGCACCTTCATCGTGGAGACCGACGCGGCGACGTGGGAGCGGGCGGGCTTCGCGCGCATGGGCGAGTCGGAGACCCGTGCCTACTGCGAGCGGGTCTTTGCGCCTGAGCTCGACGGGCATCCACTCGTCGCCAACCGGTCGATCTGGCGCCAGTTCCCCCATATCACCAACGCCCGCTGGTCGGTCGGCAACCGGGTGCTGGTCGGCGACGCGGCGCACACCGCGCACTTCTCGATCGGGTCCGGAACGCGCCTGGCCTTCGAGGACGCCGTCGCCCTCGCCCGGGCGCTCAACGATCAGCCCGGCGACCTGCGGGCGGCGCTCCTGGCGTACGAGACGGCGCGCCGCCCGATCGTGGACAAGATCATCGCGGCCGCCGACGCCAGCGCTGACTGGTACGAGCACTTCGCCGAGCACATGGCCCGGGCGCCGTGGGACCTGGCCTGGAGCTACATCCAGCGCAGCGGGCGCGTGGACCTGGAGCGGCTCGAGCACGTCTCGCCGCGCTTCGTGGCCGGCTATCGCGCGCGCACCACGGGCAACGGCTCCGCGAGCGCGAAGCTGTGAGCCGGGGACGAAGCCTGCGAGGCAAGGCGTCCGCACGAGGCGCGCGAGCTTCGCACCTGCGGCACGAGCCGACGGCGCACGAGTGGCCACCCGGCGGAGCCGGACCTTGCGCCGCGGCGGCCTCTGACCGACCATTGGACCCCTCCATGCCCACGCGGCCCGGACATCTCATCGCTGCCGTCGTCCTCACCACGTGGCCCACTCCATGAGCGCGGCCGACCTCGCCGCCGGAGACCGGCTGGAGGCCGCGTTCGCTCGCGAAGAACGGCGTGGGCTTATGGTTGCCACCACGGCGCGTTCGGTGTCCGTGGCGGTCATCCTCGGCTGGCTCGCCTTCGCCAACCCCGAGCACGGGGCGGCCTACGCGTGGATCCTCGGCACCGCCGCCTTCTTCCTCGTCTCCGGGCTCGTCCAGCTCTGGCTCTATCGCCGCGGCGCAGCGATCCGGTTGGCCGCCTACGCATTCATCCTCGTCGACTCGCTCGCGCTGGCCGCCGTTCTGCTCCTGCCGAATCCGTTCGCCGCCGACAGCCTGCCGTGGGCACTGCCGCTGCGCTTCGCGAGCTTCATGTATTTCTTCGTGCTCCTCATGCAGGCCGCCTTCTCGTTCCGGCCCTCGCTCCTCCTGTGGACGGGACTCTGCGGCGCGGGCGCGTGGACGGCCGGCTTTCTCTGGATCGCGAGCCGGCCCGAGACCGTCACCGAGCCGCGCGGGGCGAGCGGGCGCGGGAGCACGCTCGCCGCGTACCTGGACCCGAACTACGTCTCCGTCCTCAAGTACGAGAACGAGATCATCGTGTTCGTGCTGGTGAGCGCGAGCCTCGCCCTCCTCGTGCGGCGTTCGCGCGCGCTCGTCGCCGAGCGCGCCAACGCCGAGCGGACGCGCGGCAATCTCGCCCGGTATTTCTCACCTCGCGTGGTCGACACGCTCGCCGACCGCGACGAACCCCTCGGCCGTGTGCGCCGGCAGGCCGTGGGCGTGCTCTTCGCCGACCTCGCCGGCTTCACCACGATGGCCGAGGAGATGACGCCGGAGGCCGTGATGGCGCTGCTGCGCGACTTCCACGGCCGCATGGAGGAGGAGGTGTTTCGCCACGCGGGCTGCCTCGAGAAGTTCATCGGAGATGCGCTGCTCGCCACGTTCGGCGTGCCCGATCCGGGACACCGCGACGCGACCGACGCCCTCGCGTGCGCGCGCGGGATGCTGGCCGCGTTCGACGCGTGGAACGCCGAACGGCGGGCCGCCGGACTCGCGCCGATGCGGATGGGCGTCGGGCTCCACTACGGCCCCGTGGTGGCAGGAGACATCGGCAGCCGCCGCAGCATGGCCTTCGCGACAGTGGGCGACACGACCAACATCGCGAGCCGCCTGCAGTCGCTCACGCGCGAGCTGGGGTCACCCTCGTGGCGAGTGGAGTGCTCCTGGACGCCGTCGAGCGCGAGGCTGCCGAGCCTGCGCTCCTGCAGGGGCTCACCCACCGCGGCCCGACATCCCTCCGCGGCCGCGACACGCCGATCGAGATCTGGACGCAGTAGGCTGCGGCGGAACATTCGGTTCCGCAGGTTCCACAGCGACGCGCCATCGGGCTGGCGCATTCTTCGCAGAAGCGCGCCCTCGGGGCGATTGTCATGCCCGCACCGGGAACATCTCATCGAGGCCATCTCATCCCACGCTCATGCCCGTCCGGCCGCAATCAGCATCTCGAGATCCATGACGACTCGCCCGTTGAATTCGTACTTGGACAGTCGTGCTCTGACCTCGTCTCGAACCGCCTGTCGGATGGGTTCGGGCAGCGCGTGATAGGCCTGGGGCAGGCTGCCCGCGCCGGCCTCGAGGGCGGCCCAGTAGTCGAAGAAGGAGTCGAAGTCAGCCACGCGCGTCTCCCGCTGGACGCTCACCTCGCGAAAGCCGGCCGTCGAGAAGAGCGATTCCAGGCGCGCTGCATCGGCGAGAGCGAACGACAAGTGCAGCACGTCGCGTTCATCGGGAAGATGCTGACTCAGCGTCTCCGCGAGAATGCCCCACTGGGGCGCGCGCCGCGGCGACGAGATCACACACACGGCTGCCCGGCGGCCTGGCCGGAGCACCCGGCGGAATTCCTGAAGACCACGTCCGGGATCGGCGAAGAACATCAAGCCGAGCTGACAGATCACCGAGTCGAAGACGCCGTCAGCGAAGGGTAGCGCGTGACCATCGCTCGCCACGGGCAGAAACCGTTGCCCGGCGAACCTCGCGGTGGAGACGTCCAGCATGGGCGGCGCAATATCGGAGCCCACGACCAGCCCAGTGCGCCCGACCTGATCGACCGCGAAGGCGGCCGCCTCACCGGGGCCCGTGGCGATGTCGAGAACCCGGTACCCGATCGCTACCTCGCCCGCAGCCAGCAACGCCGGCACGAAGAGCCGGGACCAGCGTCCGAGGTAGCGGTCGTAGGCCGCGACGTTTACCGTGTGCCCCGTCGCGACGTGAAGCCCCGGTCCCCAGTTCACCGATCTCGTCGGTGTGTCCTCCACGGCCCCGCCATTAGATCAGGAGCGCCGGTGGGCAGCGAGAATGCGCAGCCCGTCACGGGCCGCGCGCGCGACGTCGGGGTCGGGATCGTGGGTGAAGCGGCGGAGCTCGGGCTCGAGCGCGGTGGCGCCGAGGTCGCCCGCGATGACCAGCACGGTCGGCAGGTGCTGGCGGCGGGCGATGGCCTCGGCGATCAGGGGCTCTGCGCGCTTGCCGCTCTGAACCAGGAGCATGCCGGCTGCGGCTCGCAGGTCCTCGTCGCGCGAGCCGAGCGCCTCGAGGAGCGCACGCCCGGCGGCGCGAAACCCGGTCGCGCTCCACAGCGCCTTCAGCGCATAGAGCCGCGCGGCCTGCCCGGGACTCATGCGGTCATCCTCCCCAGACGCGAACCTCGACGCGCGCGCGGCGCTGCCGCCCTCAGAGCATGACCGGCACGTTGTTCTGCTGCCAGTTGACGGGATCGTGGGTCGCCGAGTGATCGAACCAGATCGGCAGCACGTGCTCCTCGATCTGCGGATGGTTGAACCGCTGGCCGCCGCCGTCGGCCAGGATGACCAGATCCATGTGCACGCGGATTGAAATCACGCGGGCCACCCGCATGAAGTCCGGCGTGTACTTCGGCCAGTGCACGGGGCAGCTCAGCAAGATCATCCGGCCGATGTGCGTGCCCGCATGATTGGCGAGCATGATCACGCTGCCGCCATGGCTGTGGCCGATCAGGTCGAGGCCGTCGAGAGCGTGACCATCCACCCACGGGTGCAGGTCGTTGCCGGCCAGGGCGCGCGCCGCGTCGCTGTAACCGCCCGACCACTCGAAGCGATCGGCGGCGCCGTAGAGCGTGGCATCGACCTGGCCGTGGTAGTAGGACCAGAAGTCACCGTTTGGCGGCTGCCACCATGACGCCGTGCGGCCCCAGGTCCCGTGCACGAGCAGGGCCGTGCGGGAGCGCGGCCGGCCCGAGCGACGGCGTCTGGGCTCTAGGAGCGGCGCCAGGGCCGGGCTCCGCGGGTCGAGCCGTCCCAGCGCGGTCGCGGCCACGTCGCGCGTCAACGTGTCGGGGCTGCGGGCGCCGCGCTCCAGGATGGCCAGCGCCAGCGCAGGATCGGTCGTGACGGGAACGTAGGAAGCCGCGGCGGTGACTCGCACGAGCTCGTTCGGGTGACGGAGCGAAACCTCCAGGAGAGCGGCGGCGGTCTCGTGGCTCGTGTTCCGGTAGAACGCGCTCGCGGCTTGACGCACGGAGGCGCTGGCCGTCCGCTGCTCGCTCCGCGAGGGCATCGCGGCTCGCTCGGTGGCGAACCGCACTCCGGCGATCCGCTGGAGTGTCTCGGGACGGAAGCGCGTCGGCCCTGCGGCCAGGCGGGGGAAGGCAAGCCGTCGTAGATCGCTAGCGGGCAAAATCTCGGGCGCGGCCGACCGCGCCGTCCTCGCGGTGCGTGCCGACGGCGCGGTCGCCGGCCCCGCCGCGGCGGCCTCGCCACGCAGGTGGGCGCCGATCAACAGCAGCGTGGCCGCCTGGGACAGCACGTGATCTCGTTTCTGCATGTCCCGGAACGCCTCCGGCCCCGCAACGGGTGACGGCGCGCGGACGCGTCGTGGGGCCCCGGAGCGGGAGACTCGACGCGCGGGCCGCGAGGCCCGCCGGGGCTTCGCTCGTGTGACTCGACGCATGCGTTTGCGAGGCTTGGCCATTTCAGTCCCTCACGGGCGCCTAACGTAGTCTGCCAGACTCGGACACCGCGCCGGGAGCCACAGCTCCCCCACCCCCTCGACCGGCAGCGTGCGCGACACCGAGTCGAAGTTGTACCGCCGCGTCATCACGCGCCGGATCGAACCGCAGTTGCGATCGAGCAGCGCCAGGCCGCCGCGGACGAGCCGGAAGATCCGGGACACGTACTCGTGTGGCGGACTCGATCGGGCGCTCGACCGGAAACATCTTATTCGGGTCGCAGGGAAACTTCAGCCCAACGACTTCGGACGGCTCGATCTCTCAGCTTCTCGTCGATCCCTCGTGGACATCCGAAGAACGTCAGCAAGGACGGCGTGCCTTGGTCACCATCTCTGCGGCCGCGCCTCGTCGGAGTCTCACACGGGCGTTGAGGGTCTGCGCGGAGTATGAGCAAGCTATCGGTGAGTGTCAAGACCAGGACGGTCACTGAACACGTCCTTTCCCTCCCGCGCCAGCGTGCGGCTCGGGGCGGACGGCAGGGGGACAGTCGATGGTGACAAAGAATCAATCTTCGCGAGACGGATTAGCGACACGTTCTCCTTGACACAACCCGCCCCCCGAGCAGAAAGGACGCACGAACAGAGGTTTCGCTCTCGATCAAACGGTGCTCTCAGGCGGGCAAGGAAAAGGTCATGAATCGAGTGATTGACTCTCCTGCTCTTCTCCGGTTACGCAATCAGGCTCGTCGCGTCGTCCCGTATGCGTGCGAGGGCCGTGAGCGGGTTCTCACGAATCGCATCACACGTGCGGTGGTCATGGCCGGCTTCTTTCTCTGAGCGGCGCCCGCCGAGGCCAGCCTGACGGTGACCCCCGGATTGACGGTGAGCAACCGATGTAACAGAGAGGCGGTGTTTCAAGTTGTCTTGAAACACCGCCCCTCATCTGTTGCGCATCACCGCTTGACGGGAAGCGGTACCCATTGATGGTGGGTTCTATCGCATGCGGATCATCCGATAGGCAACCCAGAATTCTCCTTCTGAACTGCTCGATGGCATCGCGCTAACGGGCCAGGTCGAAGCGATCGTTGTTCATCACTTTATTCCACGCCTCCACGAAGTCACGCACGAACTTCTCCTTGGAGTCTTCTTGTGCGTAGAACTCGGCGATGGCTCGGAGTTCGGAATTCGAGCCGAAGACGAGGTCGACGGTCGTGCCCGTCCACTTGACTTCACCGGTAGCGCGGTCGTGACCCTCGTACACGTTCTTATCCGCGCCGGGTGCCTTCCACTCCGTGCTCATGTCGAGCAGGTTCACGAAGAAGTCATTGGTCAACGTCCCAGGCCGCTTAGTGAAGACCCCGTGCTTGGACTGTCCGGAGTTGGCATTCAGGGCACGCATGCCGCCGAGGAGCACCGTCATCTCGGGCGCGGTCAAATTCAGCATGAATGCCCGCTCCACCAGCAGGGTCGGCGCTGACCGCTCTTCTTCGGCCTGGACGTAGTTGCGGAATCCGTCGAAGGTGGGTTCGAGCACGGCGAACGACTCCACGTCGGTTCGCTCCTGCGAGGCGTCCGTGCGCCCCGGCGCGAACGGGACCGTGAGGTTGTACCCGGCGTTCTTCGCCGCTTGCTCGACGGCCGCGCACCCGCCTAGGACGATCAGGTCGGCGAGCGAGACCTTCTTCCCGCCGGACTGTGAGCGGTTGAACTCCTGCTGAATCTTCTCGAGTGTCTGCAGCACCCCCGACAGTTCGGCCGGGTTGTTCACTTTCCAATCCTTCTGTGGCGCGAGCCGGATTCTCGCCCCGTTGGCGCCCCCACGCTTGTCGGTGCCCCGGAAGGTGGCCGCCGACGCCCACGCAGTGGAGACCAGCTGAGAAACGGATAGTCCTGAGGCGAGGAGCTTGGCCTTGAGCGCAGCGATGTCCTTCTCCCCGATCAGTTCATAGTCGACCGCGGGGACGGGGTCCTGCCATAGCTGCGGCTCCGGAACCCACGGGCCCAGGTAGCGCGAGACGGGTCCCATGTCGCGGTGCAGCAGCTTGAACCATGCCCTACCGAACGCATCGCTGAGCTGGTCCGGATGCTCGCGGAAGCGCTTCGTGATCGGCCCATAGATGGGATCCACCTTCAAGGCAAGGTCGGTCGTGAGCATCATGGTCGTCTGCCGCTTCGACCGATCGTGAGCATCGGGCGCGGTGGGTACTGCGCCCGCGGCATTCGGCTTGCGAGCGTACTGCTTCCCGCCGCCCGGGCTCGTCGTCAGCTCATAGTCGTAGTTGTAGAGGTTCTCGAGGAACCCGTTGTCCCACTTCGTCGGTTCGGTGGTCCAGGGGCCCTCGAGGCCGCTGGTGATCGTGTCGTCGCCCTTGCCGCTACCAAACCTGTTCTTCCAGCCGAGCCCTTGCTCCTCCAAGCTGGCGCCCTCCGGTTCGTGACCGACGTACTTGGTGGCAGCAGCGGCACCGTGGGCCTTGCCGACCGTGCTGCCGGCGATGATGAGCGCGGCCGTCTCCTCGTCGTTCATCGCCATGCGGGCAAACGTTTGTCGGATGTACTTCGCCGAAAGCGCCGGGTCCGGGTTGCCACCCGGCCCCTCCGGGTTCACGTAGATCAGGCCCATGTGATCGGCGCCGAAAGGCCCCCGCATCTCCCCGCCATTGGCATGACGCTCGTCTCCCATCCATGCGCTTTCGGGCCCCCAGAAGATCTCGTCGGGCTCCCAGCGGTCCTCGCGCCCGAAGCCGAAGCCGAACGTCTTGAAGCCCATCGATTCATAAGCACAGTTGCCGGCGAAGATGATCAGGTCGGCCCAGGAGATCTTGTTGCCGTACTTCTGTTTCACCGGCCAGAGCAGCCGGCGCGCCTTGTCGAGGCTCGCGTCGTCGGGCCAGCTGTTGAGAGGAGCAAAGCGTTGCATGCCGCTACTGCCGCCGCCCCGGCCGTCGGCGATGCGGTACGTACCCGCTGCATGCCAAGTCATCCGGATGAAGAACGGCCCGTAGGGTCCGTAGTCGGCCGGCCACCAGGCCTGCGACGTCGTCATTACCTTAATGACGTCCCGCTTCAGTGTTTCGACGTCGAGGGTCTTGAACGCTTTTGCGTAGTTGTAGTTGAAATCTCCGCCCATGGGATTGGACCGGGGAGAGTGCGCACGGAGAATCGAAAGCTCCAGCTGATCCGGCCACCAGTCCTTGTTCGTCCTAGGCCGGGTCCGCTTGGGAGTGGGGGAGGGGATTGCCGGGCTCTCGCTTTCGCTGACGCTCGCCGTGGCGTTCTTCTTGTCAAACGCATCCTTTTCAGACATATCGATCTCTCTCCTTTCTGGCCAATTCGCTTCGCTCATGGCAGAGAGCGAGACCTCTCTTGCCGCTCGCCCATCCGTCACCATGCCTCCTACCTCTCACCGCGCGGAAGGATGCGCGGCGCGAGCACTGACATCCGCCCCCGGACGACGTCTACCCGGCCGAGCTCGCCCCTTCGCCTGGCACTCCCGGCAACCACCGAAGAATTCGATCCGGTGATGCGCGATCGTGAGACCGGTGCGGGACTCCACGCGTTTTGCCAGCGCACGTGAGAGCGGTCCGGCAACCGGGATTTCGACGTCCGCGATGCGCCCGCAGCGGAGGCACGTGAAGTGATGGTGGGGCCGGGTGTTGGCGTCGAAGCGGGCTCGTGGCCCCGGCACTTCACCGAGCAGCCCCGCGTCGACGAGCAGCCGGAGGTTCCGGTAGACGGTGCCCAGGCTCACCCCGGGGGCTCGGCGGATGACCAGTCGGTGGACTTCCTCGGCAGTGGGGTGCGCCTTGATCGCCCGGACCACCTCGAGCACCGCGTGGCGCGGCGCGGTGAGCCGGAATCCCCGTTCCCGCAGGGCGACCTCGGCACTCTCGACGCCCGGTCGACGGGCATCGGCCGCTGCCTTCCCAACTCGCATCTCCGGAATGATTCTCATTTCCATCAACCTCGCCGGGAACGACCGTCACGATACGGGGGCTCGCCCGGTGTCAAGCAGCGATGCGAGAAGATCATGGCGCAGCGCTCTGCGCGCGCGCCTGGCCCTACGCGTGGCGATCTGTCCGGTGACGCCGAGAGCACCGCTCGCTAGGGAGGCGGTTCGCCGCCAGGCTGAGGGCCCAGCCAACAATGAGAGCTCATTCTCGGCCCTCCCCCACGCTCAGGCGTGGAAAGACGCGCCGACTCGAGCGAGTCACATCGAGCTTCGCTGCCCGACGCGGCCCGTCCGCTCGACACGATCCGGCCCACGTGATTGGGCACTGGTTACCCGAATGGCCCGGGTAACTAGTCGAGACCCCGGTACATCCGCTCGTCGTACAGGGCGCCCGTCATCGGGGCAAGCTTGTCGCGGAACTCGCGGGTCGCCGCCGCCATAGAGTGCGCCTCGACCGCCTTCGCGTCGCGCCAGATCTCGATCACCGTGAAGTGGTTCGGGCGGTTCAGCTGCTGGACGACCTCGAAGCGCAAGCTGCCGTCGGCGCGGCGGCTGTCCTCGGCCAGCCGCTTGAGCGCGGCGACGCCGTCATCCTTACGAGGCGGAATGACATCGACGTGTGTCGCGACGTAGACGCGGCCCCGCGCGCCCCCGGGCGCGTCGATCGGACCGATCGACAGCGCGGTATGCACACGCTCGTCAGTCGGCGCGTTGCGAATGGCCGCGATCTTCTCGCGCATATCGGTGGCGTTGGCACTCTTCCCGTGGGCCTCGAACGCGGCCTGGTCCTTCCAGATCTGGAGGACCACGAACTGGTTCGGCTGATCGATACGCTGGATCACCTCGCAGCGGAGATTGCCGCCCTCCTTCTGCGCGGCATCGCGGTAGCGCCGAAGCACGCTCGCCGCATCGTCCTTCGACGTCGGCATGACCTCGACGTAGGCCACCACGTAGATGTTGCCCCCGATCGGGGCCGGCGGGGCAGGCGCTGGGGTCTGGGCCGGCGTCTGCGCGCTCGCGTCGCCGATCACGCCGAGCGCCATCACAACCAGTCCGAGCAAGAGTATGCGAACGACCATGTCCATGGCGGCACCCCCCCGCATGCTACCTTAGGCGCTCGAGGCGCGGAAGAAGGGTCCCGAATCCTTGCCCCAAGGAGCTCCGATGTTCGATGTCCTGATCCTCAACGGTGTGGTGGTGGACGGCACCGGCGCGCACGGGTATCGAGCCGACGTGGGCGTGGTCGGCGATCGCATCGACGCCATCGGCGACCTCGCGCACGCCGACACGCGACGAATGATCGATGCCGCCGGGCTCACGGTGGCGCCCGGATTCATCGACACCCACACGCACTCGGAGGGCGACCTTCTCGTGAACCCACAGCACGCCTCTGGCCTGCGCCAGGGAATCACCACCGAGTTCCTGGGCATCGACGGGATGTCGTATGCGCCGCTGTCGCCTGAGAACTACCGTGCGTACCGCCACTGGCTTTCGGGCTTGTTGGGCTGGCCGCCCGAGGATCTGGACATGAGCAGCGTGGCCGCCTTCCGGGCCCACTACCATAAGAAGGTGGCCGTCAATACCGCCTACCTCGCCCCGAACGGCACCCTGCGACTCGAGGTGGCAGGCTGGCGCGACGTGCCCCTGACCGGCGGCCTGATGGCGCGCTACAAGCGCCTGCTGCGCGAGAGCATCGAGCAGGGCGCGGTGGGCTTCACCACCGGATCCGCCTACTACCCCGGCCCCTGGACCAGCACCGACGAGCTGGTGGAGATCTGCACGCTGCTCAAGGAGCTGGGCAGCGTCTACATGACCGAGCCGCGACGGGCCAACCCGGAGCGCGCCTTCGGCGGAGGCGGAGTGCCCGAGGCGCTGGAGATCGCACGGCGAACTGGAGTCAGGCTGCACTTCGCCCACTATCGAACCCACCCGCACTCGGCGGGGCAGGTGACGCACATCATGGCCGACATCGACGCCGCCAAAGCGCGGGGCGCGGACGTGACACTGGACATCTATCCCTACGCCACGGGCAGCTCGGTGCCGATCAGCTTCCTGCCCAGCGAGGCTCACGAGGGCGGCCCGCAGGCGATCCTTCTTCGCTTGAAGGACTCCGCCTCGCGGGCGCGCATCGCCGAGTTCCTCATGGCCGATCAAAGGGACATGCGGCCGCTGGATCAGGTGGTGGTGTCCTACACGCCCAAAACGCCGCATCTCGAGGGCATCAGCCTGTCCCAGATCGCCCGCGAGCGCGGGCTGTCGCTCGGCGAGACTTTATGCGATGTGCTGTACGAAAACGACTTGGCGCTGGGCTACTGCCTGGCGCCGCCGATGAGCTACGGTCTCTGGCACCAAGTGAGCAAGGACTCCATGGACCTCATCGCGCGCGACGACTTCATGGTGTGCAGCGACATCACCCCGGCCGGCACGATGCCGCACCCGCGCTCGTACGGAGCGTTCCCGCGCTTCCTGGGGCGCCTGCGGCGTGAGTTCCCCACGGTCTCGCTGGAGGGCATGGTGCACCGCATGACCGACCGCCCGGCCCGGCGCTTCGGCATTGCGCAGCGCGGGCGCATCCAGAAGGGCTACTATGCCGACCTCACGCTGTTCGACGCCGAGGGAGTGGTGGATACCGCCACCTTCGACGATCCTCGCAAGCACCCGGCCGGCATTCCTTACGTGCTCGTGAATGGCCAGGTTGCGGTGGATGGCGGCCGCTGCACCGGCGTTCTGGCCGGGCAAGCGGTGCCGTAGAGAAAGGACACGAAGGTGCCCCCTTGCGCACCCGAGCCGAAGGTTACTAAAGGGAAACGAGCAGCAATCTGCGTTCCCTCGGCGCCTCTGTTCCGCCAGTCAAGGGATGACCACCCCGCGCTCTCAGTCTGCCCGCGCCGCCCGCTCCCTTGACGCTGCCCCACAGCGGACCCACAATCTCCGTGCCGACGTGCGGGGACCCTAGTCATCCCCGGCGATCTTGACGCCGCGGTCGCTCCGTCGCCACCGCAAGGTCACCGCGCTCCGCGTGACCGAGAACGTTTGTGTCGCCTATACGCCCATCCCGGCGAAGAGGTGCCCGAGAGACATGCCTAACGTCACCAGGACTGCTTCCGAGGTCGCGGCCATGCTCGAGGATGGCCGCGAGATCGCTTTCCTCGACGTGCGAGAGATCGTGCCCTTCGGCACTGGTCATCCCCTGCTTGCGACCAACCTGCCGATTGGGCACATCGAGGGCGAGATCGCCAGGCTGGTTCCCGGGCTCGATACTCGCATCATCGTCACGGACGGAGGTGAAGGACTATCCACCGTTGCTGCCCGCCGTCTGGCTGAGCTCGGCTACGGCAACGTGGCCGTGCTCGCTGGCGGGGCGCCGGCATGGGCCGCTGCGGGGCTGGGCTTGTTCCCCGAGATCGAGGTGCCGCCCAAGGGGTTCGGCGATTTCGTCGCGCGGCACGCTCGACCGAAATTCATCACCCCTCGCGAGCTCCAAGGCGCGCTCGCGAGCGGGGAAGACTGGGTGCTTATCGACAGCCGTCCGCGCCGGGAGTACCAGGCGGGCAACATCCCCGGCAGCATCGATGCGCCGGCCGGCCAGATGCTCCGCTGCTTCGACGATCTCGTGCCCCGACCGACGACGAAGGTGGTGGTGAATTGCATGTCCCGCACCCGTGGGATCCTTGGGACCTCGAGCCTCGTCGCCGCCGGCGTGCCCAACGAGGTGTATGCGCTCAGGAACGGCACGCGCGGTTGGCTTCTCGAGGGTTTGACCCTCGAGCGCGGAGCCACGCGGTTCGCCGCGGCCCCGACTCCCCTTGCTCGTGAGCGCGCCCGCGAGCGGACTCGTGCCCTGGCCTGGCGGGCGGGGCTTCAGTCAATCGATTGTGCCACGCTCGCGCGCTGGCGCGACGACGCGACGCGCACGACGTATGTTTTCGACGTGCGCGATGGCGGTGAGTACGAGGCCGGACACGTCGCGGGCGCACGCAATGCTCCGGAAGGCGCGCTCTTCATGAGCCCAGACCACTACATCGGCACCCAGAACGCCCGCTGCATTCTCGTGGACGACGACACGGTTCGGGCCACGATTGCCGGCCTCTGGCTCTTGCAGATGGGGCGCTCTACACCCTATGTCCTCGACGATGCGGCCCTCGAGAAGTCGCTGACGGAAACGGGGCCCGAACCCCGCCGGACCCTGGGGTTGGACCGGGCCCCGGGCGCCTCGATCACCCCACCGGCACTCGCGACGCTGATTCGCCAGGCCAATCCCCTGATCATCGATGTCGGCACCTCGACAGCCTACGTGCAGTCCCATGTGCCGGGGGCGCAGTGGTGCCTGCGCTCGGCTCTCGTCAGCATTCCATCCGGCTCGCCCCTCGTCCTCACGAGCACGGACGGCGTCATGGCCCGGCTGGCCGCCCGCGATCTGGCGGAAAAGGGCCGCGAGGATGTCCTGGTTCTGGACGGGGGCACGGCTGCCTGGCGCGAGGCTGGCCTACCGGCCGAGAGCGGGCCGACCCATCTCCTCTCGCCGCGTGACGATCTATGGCTTGCCTCGTCCGAGCGTCCAGGAGACGAGCGGGCCAACGTCACGGCGTACCTCGAGTGGGAAACATCGCTCCTAGCCGCCATCGAGCGTGGTGGCTTCGTGCCGTATCGCAATCTCCTGTGGGACGAGCCCGGAGGAGTCCGTCGATGATCAAGCGGAGGCATTCGTGGCCACCAGGACACTGGGGCTGGCTGATCCCCGTCACGCACAAGCATGGGATCCGGTCGGGGCGAATGGTCTATGTCGGGGGCCAGGTGGACAAGGACATCAATGGGCTCGTCCTGCACCATGACGATCTCGAGACGCAAACCCGCGTCGTGGTGCATCGCATCCGCACCGTGCTCGCAGATCTCGACGTCGGCCTCGACGACGTCGTCAAGCTCGTGGCCTGCTACGTGAACGACGGCCGCGTGGACGAAGACACCTTCCTCGTGGACCTCCGGTCGCAGCTCGGCGAGGGGCCGGCCCCGGCGATCACGACCGTGCCGGTCTCCTACCTCGCGTATCCGGGCATGTTGGTCGAGATCGAGACCATCGCCATCAAGGGCGAGGATCAGAGCCGGTTGCCGCGAACGGTGAGCGCGCCGCCTGGGCACTGGCGACTGGCCGGCCCGTTCTCGCAGGGTGTTGGCTGCGGCAACATGATCTTCGTCAGCGGGCAAGTCGCGCGGGATCCGTCAGGGAAGGTCCGCCACCCGGGCGACCTCGCCCGCCAGACAACCGACGTCCTGGAGCAGATCGGACGGATCCTCTCGGAGCACGGCGCCACCTTGGACGACGTCGTGAAGATCAACAGCTACTATGTCGCGACCGACGCTCCGGAAGCCGCCTGGCGCCGGAGCATCGCCGCGTGTCGCGCGTTCTTTCGCGCTCCGGGCCCGGTGGTCACCGGCATTCCTCTTAGATGGCTCCCGGATGGCCTCGTCGTGAAGACCGACGTCATCGCCATGCTGGGCAAGGATGGCCGAGCGCTCCCGCGCCGGAGCGTTTCGGGAGACGGTCATGTTTCGTCGCTCCTGCCGCCGCCGTTCAGCGCGGCCTTGCAGTGCGGCGAGATGATCTATGTGAGCGGACAGATCTCCATGGACGCGAGCGGGGCCGTGCTCGATCCCGACGGGCTGGTACCCCAGACCCATACTGTCATGAGCAAGATCCGGACCCTTCTGGCCGGATTCGGCCTCTCGATGGACGAGGTGGTCAAGGTCAACACGTACTACAAGACCGGAGGGACCGCGGAGGACCTCAATGCCAACCTGCGGATCCGCTCCGCATGCTTCACGGAGCCCGGGCCCGCCACGACGGGGATCTCGCTGCCTGCCCTCACGGACCCTGGCGTAAGCATCACGGTCGAAGTCACGGCCATGCCACGCTGAGCCGCCGAGCCTATGCCCATGCGTGATCGGCGGAGCTAGCGCGGGTCGATCCGCGCCCGAGCCCCCCGCGCCACCTCCAAGACGATCAGCCAGCCGACCGGCAGCATGATCAGCATCGAGGAGACCGCGGCGATCGTCGGATCGATCTGGTTGCGAATGTCCTCCCACATCTTGAGGGGCAGCGTCTGGACGTGCACGCCGCTGATGAACATCGTGATGACGACTTCATCGAAGGAGTGGATGAACGCGAACACCGCGCCGCTGATCACGCCCGCGCGGATGAGCGGAAACGTCACGCGACGGAAAGTCAGGAGGGGACCTGCCCCCAAGCTCATGGCGGCGCGCTCCAGCGAGCGGTCGAAGCCGGCGAGCGTCGCGCTCACGATCACCACGACGTAGGCGATCGAACCAATGGTGTGCCCGACCACTAGCCCAAGGAAGCGGCCAATCAGGTCCCACTGCGCAAGCAGGCCGTAAATGGCCACGCCGATGACGATCGGGGGGACGATGATCGGCGAGATGATGAGGCTCACCAGGAGGGTCCGTCGGCTGAGCCGTCCGCGCAGGATGCCGTACGCGGCCAACGTGCCCAGAACGGTCGACACGAGCATGGTGACGACGGCGACCTGGAGACTCAGTAGCGTGGCGTGGAGCCACGGCGGCTGCCCGAAGTACGACGCATACCATTTGAGGGACCAACCCGGCGGGGGAAACGCGAGAAAGTCTCCGGCGCTGAGCGAGAGCGGCACCACGACGAACGTCGGCAGGATCAGGAAGAAGAACACGGCGCTCGCGTAGACGTCGAGCGCCAGGCCGCCGTGCCCATCGCCGCGGATCTCGCACCCTACCTGATGCTCCCATCGACGCCGGCGGCCGGCACTCACCATCGCGTCCAGCCGGCGCGCGAGCGAGGCGATGGGCGCCACACGCGTCATGCGCGCCATCCACTGCTCCCCGCGGGACCGTGGGCCGCCCGCTTTCCCGTCCCATGTCACCGCCGACGCGGCCTGGCCCACGGTGTCGGAGGCCACCAGCACAGTCATCCCGCTCACTCGCCCGATGACCGAGAATCCCCCGAGCGTGACGGCGAGCAGAACGACGGCCGCCGCCGCGGCGAAGCCCCAGTTCACGAGCTGCGTGATCTGCGACTCGATCAGCATGGCGATCATCGAGTCCCGCAGGCCGCCCAGCATGGCGGGGGTGATGTAGAAGCCCAGCGCGATCAGGAACACGAGCACGCAGCCGCTCCGCACGCCGGGCAGACTCAACGGCAGGAACACGCGTATGAACGTTCTGACGGGCCCGGCACCCAGCGTCTGGGCTGCCCGCAGCAGCGCGCGGTCGATGCCGACCATGACGCTATAGAGAGGGAGGATCATGAGCGGCAGCAGCACGTGCACCATGCCCACGTGGACTCCGATGGCGCTGTAGAGCAGCGGGAGCGGCGTCTCGATGAGCCCGGCCTTGAGCAGGAGCGAGTTGATGACGCCCTTCGGCCCGAGCAGCACCATCCACGCGTAGGTCCGCACGAGGAAGCTCGTCAGGTACGGCACGATGACGAGGAGCAGGAGGAAACGCCGCCGGCTCCCGCTCGCCCGTGACAGGACGTAGGCCGTCGGATATCCGAGGATCAGGCAGCAGAGCGTGACGGTGAGGCTCACGCGGAAGGTGCGCGCGAGGATCCGCACGTAGGCCGGCTCCGTGAAGAAGTCGCGATAGTGCGCGACGCTCCATCGCGGCGCCTCGACGCTGACCAAGAGGAGCCGGACCAGCGGGAAGGCGTAGAAGACCAGCAGGAACATCACCGCGGGCAGGACGAGGACCCCGACGGTCCTCCACCGGGCGACCACGAGGTGGCGTCGCCCCCGCCGCGCGTCGAGCGTCGCGGTGACTACTGGACCGTCCACCTGTTCCAGCGCTCGATGATCAGCTCGAGGTTGCTCTTGCCTCCCGGACCGGCCTCAGCGTACCAGTCCTCGTTGCGTTGAAACTGTTTCTTGAGATTTGCCGGATATGTCGGGAGCTGCTTGGCCGTCTCCGGCTTGATGTATTCGAACGCCGCCGCGTTGGTCGGCCCGTAGGGAATAAGCTCGCTGAACGCGCCCTGACGGTTCGCCCGCGTGGCGAACTCGATGAACTTCTGCGCGTTCTGCGGGTTCGGCGCTCCCTTCGGGATCACCCAGTAGTCGAGCTGGAGCTTGCCTTGGTTCCACTCGATATCGAGCGGCATGCCCTTCTTCTGAAGGTTGCCGATCCGACCGTTGAAAACGTCCCCGATCGTGACCACCTTGTCGGCGAAGAGCTGCTGCCCCTCCGCGCCCTCCTTCCACCACGTGGTCACGGAGGGGCGGATCTTGTCGAGGCTCTTGAAGGCGCGGTCGACGTCCATCGGGTACAGCTTGTCCATCGGCACGCCGTCGGCGAGAAGCGCCTCCTCGTAGGCGCCCGTGCCATAGACGCCGGCCCGGAGCGTGCGCGGACCGGGGAACTTCTTGGCGTCCCAGAATTCGGCCCACGTGGTCGGACGCTTGCCGGGAGGAAACTTCTCGTTGTCGAAGGCCATGACGTAGGAGAAGTACGCCGCGCCCACACCGTAGGCTTGCTTGGAGAGCTCGTCGATCTTGCCGAGCTCCGTCTTCTTGTAGATGCTGTAGTCGATCTTCTCCAGATAGTTCGCCTTCACCGCGCTCAGGTAGTGCAGCCGCGGAATGTCGGCGACGTCCAGCTCCACCTTCTTGCTCTCGACCATGAGCTTCAGCTTGGCGATCGACATCCAGTCGCGCACGGCCACGACCTTGATGCCGGTCTCCTTCTCGAACGGCGCCACGTACGCCTCGAAGTTGGCGTCCGCCCAGTCGCCGCCACCGATCTGGACGACCACCTTGCCCTTGTCCTGGCCGACGGCGCCCTCGGGCGCGACGAGAAGACCGACGGCCAGAAGCCCCAGCAGGGCCATCCCGACCAGTGCCGTCACCGTTCCCGCGTGTCTCCGCATGGTTGTCTCCTCGTTAGTGTTTGTGCACGATCCGCAGGTCTGCCATCGACCAGCCCACCTCGACTCGTTCCCCGGCGCGAAGGCCGGGAACGTCTGCCCCCGCCTGCCGTTGAGCTACGAGAGCCTGTCCTCGCACCCGGACCTGGTACTTCCACGTCGCCCCGATGTAGACGACCTCTTCGATCACGCCGTCCCACCACCGGTATGCGCTCGGGTCGCCGAGAGTCGGCGTCCGGATGGGCCGGCCGGCGGGGGCGAGTCGAAGCCGCTCCGGGCGAAGCGCCAGTGTCACGCGCGTACCCTCCGCCCCAGCCTCCCCGACGGGGAGGGACACATTCAGCCCTTCGTCGGTCACCGCCGACGCGATGCCGTCCTGCACCCTCCGAACTGTGACCTCGAGAAAGTTCGATTGGCCGATGAAGTCGGCGACGAACTGATCAGCCGGACGCTCGTAGAGGTCCTCCGGCGGGCCCAGCTGTACCACCCGACCGTGGCGCATGACCGCAATGCGATCCGACATGGTCAGCGCCTCTTCCTGGTCGTGCGTGACGTAGATCACGGTGAGCTGAAGCTCCCGCTGGATGTGCTTGATCTCGAGCTGCATCTGCTCGCGCAGCTTCTTGTCGAGCGCGCCGAGCGGCTCGTCCATGAGCAGGACCGGTGGACGGTAGACGAGGGCGCGCGCGAGGGCCACGCGTTGCTGCTGGCCACCGGAGAGCTGCGCCGGAAAGCGCGCGCCGTAGCCTGGGAGATGCACGCGATCCAGCGCCTCCTCCACCCGCCGGTCGGTCTCGGCCATGGTGACCCCGCGTGTACGGAGGGGGAAGGCGACGTTGTCGTGAACGGTCATATGCGGGAAGAGAGCGTAGTGCTGGAACACCATGCCAAGATTGCGGCGATACGGAGGCACGCGCGTGAGCGGTCGGCCGCCGAGCAGGATCTCCCCGGCCGTGGCGGACTCGAAGCCGGCGATCATCATGAGGGTGGTTGTCTTGCCGGAGCCGCTCGGTCCGAGCAGCGTCAGGAACTCCCCGGGCGGAACCGCGAGGGACACGCCGTCGACGGCGATCACGGGCCCGAAGGCCTTCGACACTTCGACGAGTTCGAGCGCGGCGCCCGTGTGCGGTCCCCTGCTGGTCATCGTCGGAACCGACCCGTGCCGGCCCGCTCGCTCAGGAGGGACCCACCGATGCCGTCGTCATCGCGGTAATCCTGCCAGATCCGCCTGGGCACGTCAAAGCGGAAAGCCATCGTGAGTGCAAACGGCAACGCAGAGGACAACGGACCGAATCGGCAATGGGCGGCTGGTGAGCATTGTGTCGGGACGAGATCTCAGAGCGCGTCACGTCATACTAGCTTCGTCGCTGTACGCTCGCCGACATGCTCACACGAGCGCCGACGCGTGCAGGTGGCCAGAGCGCAGCCAGTATCACTGCCCGTTGCCGGAAGGGCTGCACCGGCGTACTCTCGCGGTGAGTTTCAGCCGCGCGGTTCGGTGCGCCAAACGGATCATGTGTGCTCTGCCGATGGTTCCAACATGCGGGTCGAGGAGTGGATGGCAGGGAAAAGGCGCACGCGTACGCTCCGAGCTCGAAAGGAGTCACCATGCCACGGATCAAAGCCATCGCCGACGGGTCCTTTGTTGCCCCCGCCCATCACCACGTCGTGGACGCCGTCCAGAAGGTCTTCGGCAACGTGCGCGGTCCGTTCAGCATGCTCCTGCACAGCCCCGCGCTCGCGGAGCGCCTGCTTCCGCTCGTGCTCTTCTTCCGCGAGCAAAGCGTGGTCGACCCGAAGCTCCGGTCGGTCGCCATCCTCGCCGCGGTGCGCGAGCGTGACGCCGCGTACGTGTGGTCGGCGCAGGTGGGCGCCGCGCGCCGCAACGGGCTCGCGGAGAGCGTGATCGACGTGCTGCGCGCACAGGGCGATCCGAGTAAGCTCGGCGACGAGGAGCGCGACATCGTTACGTATGTACGTCAACTCATGCGCACGAACCGCGTCGATCAGGCGGCGTTCGACGCGCTGAAGAAGCGTCACGACGAGCAGTGGATGGTCGAGCTGACGGCGGCCGCGAACTACTTCGCGTTCCTCTCGGGCATCGTCAACGCGTTCGAGGTACCCGCACCGCCGGACGGGGACAAGCTACCCGCCTAAACGACGGCCGGTCGATGAACGAGGTGGCGTTGACGCTATGTCGATCTTCAAGCAGATGGCTAGCGTTGCGCGTCTCAGATCGACGCTATCAATGAGCATGGTGGCCAGCTATTCAGGAACCCCGGGTCGACTCCAGGGTCTCACGCCCGGCGTGGTGCCTGGCCTGGGCCACGATGTCGACACCCACCGTCTCGCTCCACGCTTGGAGGAGACGCTGTGCTGTCGGACCGGGCCTGCCGTCGCCGACGGGACGCCGATCCACATGCGTCACCGGTAGCACGCAGGGGCTCGTGCTCGTGAAGAAAGCCTCATCGGCCGTGTAGAGATCGTAGGGCTGAAGGTCTTCCTCGACAACGGTGACGCCGAGCTCTCTCGCGAGATCGAACACGGTAGCACGGGAGACACCCTGGAGCACGCTCCGGTCGCCGGGGGTCCGGATCACGCCGCCCGACACGAGAAAGAGATTGTAGCCGACGCCCTCGGTCAGGTTCCCGCGGCCATCGAGCATGATGGGCCAGCCCTCCGGATCAACGTCCGAGGCCTCGAGCTCCGCCAGGTTGAAGTTCATCCGGCTGAAGTTCTTGACCTTCGGGTCGAGCGCGTCCGGATTGAAGCTGCGCGTCCGGACGATCACCCCGTGCGCGCCCGTGTCGTAGAGATGGGCAAAGCGCGCGAAGCCCAGCTGGCGCGTGCAGATGCCGACCGCCGCCGGGCCGGCCTTATGGGCCCACCGGCCGCGGCCGCGAGTCACGAACTGCCAGAGCTGGTAGTCGCCCACGTCGGCGCGAAGGTGCTCGTTGCGGGAGATGACCTCCTCGCTCAGGCGTTCCATCTCGTCGGAGGTGAGGCCCGGGTCGATCCGCACGTACCTCAGCGAGCGGTAGAGACGGTCGACGTGTTCTCGCATCCGGAAGCTCTTGCCGTTGAAGGTGCGGGCGACATCGAAGACGCAGTCGCCCACCAGGAAGCCGCGGTCCAGCGGGTCGATCCGCACCTGGCTGAACGGCACCCACTCGCCGCAGAAATATGCCACGTAGTCGGCCATGCCCCCTCCTTGCCGGCGCACGCCGGCCGTCGTCGACCACAAGGATCGGACGGGGCCGATTCTACCGGCGTTCGGTTGGCCGGAGAAGCACCGACTCGATCAGACATCCTCTGGCGTAGGCCCGGAAGAAGGGGGCGGGAGTCTAGCTCATCCGGAGTCTGGCCGAAGCGTGTCAGTCCGTTGACGTCGGATGTCGCTCCCCCTGGTCCGCGCGCATCCCGCGACTCCCCGAACCCGCGTCAAATCAAGCGACGCGTGATGGCGCGCGACGTGCAATTGCGAATGCTGCCTTGAAGACCCTTCGTGCCTCCGCAGTGCTCGCCTCACTCACCCGCATCGCCTCCGCCTTCTCGATCCCGCAGGCCGAATCGGTCCCTGCCTCGAGCCCCGCGCTGACCGGCGCCCCTGGGTCGGACCGCGCGCCCAGCCAGACCCCGACCGCCGGACGCCAGCTGCGCCGCTCGCTGAACGCCGCCGTGGCGGAGGGCGCCTTCGCGGAGATTTTTGCAGCCTGCGCCACCGGCGCCGTCATCACCGGCTGGGCGCTCTACCTGGGCGCGAGCGCCGCCATCATCGGCCTCCTCGGCGCGCTCCCGCTCGGCGCCCAGGTGGCGAGCCTGCCCGCCGCCT
>Ga0126384_10000379_pt1 | contig 23835 bp, 23 predicted proteins | sample PanSoiMetPlot_36_FD_92543 | JGI IMG/M metagenome (GOLD analysis project Ga0126384, IMG submission 92543) | Tropical forest soil microbial communities from Panama - MetaG Plot_36 | ecosystem: Environmental > Terrestrial > Soil > Tropical forest > Bulk soil | place: Panama | collected 2016-02-17 | reverse complement strand
CGCCTAACGCCGTCGTCTCCAACAGCAACGTGCGCCCGGAGGCCGACCACGGCCTCGACGGCTGGTTCCTCGACCGGCTGTTCGGGCGAAGGTGACGGGGCGCCGCGGCGCGCACGCATGTGCGCGCGACGAGTCGTCCGACCAGCGGTAAGCACCACCCCCGAATCAAAGCCTGCGGCAAGCCTCCGCCGGCACATGCGCTAATAAAGCGGGGGCACGTACATGTCGGCCGGCACCGGTTTGCGCGCGTAATCCGGCTGGTGCTCGCGTGCCGGCAATTCGATCGGCAGATGCGGGACCTCGCGATACGGCACCTGCTGCAGCAGATGGTGGATGCAATTGAGTCGCGCGCGCTTCTTGTCGACGCCCTCGACCACCCACCAGCGCGCTTCGGGAATATGCGTGCGCTCCAGCATCTCCTCCTTCGCCTTGGTATAGAGTTCCCAGCGGCGGCGGGACTCCAGGTCCATCGGGCTGAGCTTCCATTGCTTGAGTGGATCGCGGATGCGCATCACGAAGCGCAGGTTCTGCTCTTCGTCGGTGATCGAAAACCAGTATTTGATGAGGATGATGCCCGACCGCGTGAGCATGCGCTCGAATTCCGGGACGCTGCGAAAGAACTCCTCGTATTCGGCGTCGGTGCAAAACCCCATCACCCGCTCGACGCCGGCGCGGTTGTACCAGCTGCGGTCGAACAGCACGATCTCACCCGCCGCCGGCAAATGCGCGACGTAACGCTGGAAGTACCACTGCGTGCGCTCGCGCTCGGTCGGCGCCGCCAGCGCCACCACCTTGCAGGTGCGCGGATTGAGCCGCTGGGTCAGCCGCTTGATCACGCCGCCCTTTCCGGCCGCATCGCGGCCTTCGAACAGGACCACCACCTTGAGCTTCTGGTGCTGCACCCAGTCCTGCAGCTTGACCAGCTCGCGCTGCAAGTTCAGCAATTCCCTGAAATAGGCGTGGCGGTCCATCGGCTCGTGCGGTTGGTACGGCCTCTCGCCGTCGCCGTGCTCGATCAGCTCAGCCAGCCGCTGGTCATCGATCTCCATTTCGAACTCTTCGTCGACGGTCTCCATCAACTCGTCATGCTCGCGTTCGGAAAGGGAGTGATCGTTCTTCGATTGCGAATTCATCGACCGGCCCTCCATTGCACGACGGAATCCGACGAGGATCTACGAAATGTTCCGGCGCGGATGTGACGCTTGTGCGACGCCGCGCGGACGACGGGCGCGCGTCGACGGCCCGTTCCTGCGGAATCGGAGCGTGCTCTAGATTGATTGTTCGGCCCAGACTCTTACCGGTGAACCGGTGCCCACCCCGGGGCAGGCTTTCGTCGGAAATGCGCCAGCCGTGCGGCGAACGGCCGAGGGCCGCCCGCACGTCATTCATTAACGGAAGCGATCACATCATGCTTGCGATGCCACCGTGGCCGGGCGCGAGAACGATCACCGTCGTTCCCATCTTCACCCGATTGTAGAGATCGATCACGTCCTCATTGAGCATGCGAATGCAGCCGGACGAGATCGCCTGGCCGATATATTCCGGCTGGTTGGTGCCGTGAATGCGGTAGAGGGTGTCCTTGCCGCCCTGGTACAGGTAGATTCCGCGCGCACCCAGCGGATTGGCCGGCCCGCCCGCGACGCGCGCCGGATAGGGGCCGAGCCGCGCCTGGATTTCCGGTGTGGGGATCCAGTCCGGCCACTCCGATTTCTTTCCGACCTGGGCGACGCCGGACCAGGCTTGCGCCTCCTCGCCAACCGTAACACCGTACCGGATCGCCTTGCCCTTCGGCAGAACGTAATAGAGAAGCCGCGCGTCGGTATCGACCACCACGGTGCCGGGCACCTCCCTACGGCGGTAGTCGACAATATGCCGCCGATATTGCTCGGGAATCGTCGCGCGCGCGTAAGGCGGGTGGGCCAGCAGGGACCTGTCGCGCGGCGTCATATTCGCGTCGGACGAGGGTTCCAAGGTCGATTGGGCACAGCCGGCCAGCAGGCCGACCAGTCCGGCGAGAAACCAAGTTGAGTGCCGCATTGGCAACCCCCTCCATCCCAAGGCCCCACTTTAGCATTAACCATGACGCAATCAAAAATCGCTGGCAACGCGATCACAATTCACGACATCACAATCACGATGCCACCGGCGACCCCCCGCGAAAATCCGGGTCAGGCGCGGATTCGGCCCGCACGCGGCCGGGGTATTGCCTCGCGTAGCCCTCCATACCTCACGGCGCGAGCACAGGCGGCCGCCCGCAATGACGAGGGAGCTGGCATATTCAAGAGATATGATTCTCGCCGATTCTCGTTCATGCCGAAAGTGCAAGTTTCCGACTGACGAAACTAAGGACACGGTCGATCACGCGGACCGGTTGCCGGGTAGGCCCGATTGCGCCTCGTTACGCTGGCAGATACCGTCGCGGCGTGGCCGGTCCCACTGGTGGCCTTTGATTCATATCAAGGCACGTCTTCCACCCCGGTGCATTTGTGAATGCGTCCATTGCTACGCGACACAATCGCGTGTCGACATCCGGCGGACGCAACGTCAGCGGCTACGGTCAAAGCGCGTCACGTCGGCAAACCCTCCTTGGGGTGCCGGCGGCTGCCCGCTTGTGTCGTGCTGCTTGTTGTCGTGTCGCGGATGACCGCCTCACTGCGTGATCAAGGAGAGGTTCATGTGCCGTTGGCTCGCATATTCGGGGACCCCGGTCCTGCTGGACGACCTGCTCTACAAGCCTGCTCACTCCCTGATCGATCAAAGTCTCCACTCGCGGCTCGGGGCCGAAACCACCAATGGCGACGGTTTTGGCATCGGCTGGTACGGCGAGAAGAATTTTCCGGCGCTTTACAAGAGTACGGCGCCGGCGTGGAACGACCGCAACTTCCGGGAGCTGGCGCGGCACATCCGTGCCGGGGTGGTCTTTGCCCACATCCGTGCGTCGACCGGAACTCCGGTCCAGCAGACCAACTGTCACCCGTTTCGGCACGGCCGATGGATGTGGATGCACAATGGCTCGATCGCGCGATTTCCGGAGATCAAGCGGGAGCTGATACTCGCGATCGACCCCGCCCTCTACGGCGACATCGAGGGCTCGACCGATTCGGAAACGTTCTTCTTCCTCGCCCTCTCGCTCGGGCTCGAACATGATCCTCCTGCGGCGGTCGCACGTGCGGTCGGCCTGATCGAGCGCGTGGGGCGCAGCCGCGGAATCGAGTATCCGATGCAGATGACGGTCGCTGTGAGCGACGGCGAGTGCGTCTGGGCCTTCCGCTACTCGAGCCAAGGCCGATCGCGCTCGCTGTTCTACTCGACCAAGATGGCGACGCTCCGGGCCCAGTATCCGAACAATCCCACGCTCCATGATTTGTCCGATCACACGAGACTCGTCGTCTCCGAGCCGCTCGGTGAGCTCGCGGGAGCCTGGAACGAGGTGCCGGAGTCGAGCTATGGCGTGGTCCATCACGGTCACGATGAGCTGAGGAAGTTCGCGCCGCTCTGAGTCCGGTCTAGGTCACAAGGGCCTGACCAAATTCGTCGGCCGCTGCACGCCGGCCTCCTCGTACGGTGATGCAGCTGCAATCACTCAGGCAAATCCCGCAGACCGCAGGCCCTTGACGTACTTGGCGAAGTTCGGCGGCATAGCACCATAAGCGCGCGCCGCCGCGGCGATTGGCCGCCCGCTTGGTCTGCTCCCCTTCCGCGCGCGGAGCGATCGACGAACTGCATCTCGGCCATGCGTTGTTCCATTGTGAACCTATCCGCCATTATGCGTTGTTCCATGAGTACACCGTCAATGGAGTTCGCGATGAGGAAATTGGCTCGCCTTGCAATCGGCGCCGCTGCGCTGGCGCTCGTCGCAGCCGGTACCTCGTGCGGGCAACAGAGCTCACAGGAGCCGCAGAATCAGGCGCCGCTCTCTGAGGCGCAACAGCCTCAGGCGCAGCAGCCGCAAAATCAAGGGCAGCAGCCGCAGCACGCACAGAACCAGCCGGAGCACCCGCAGAACCAGTCGGAACAGTCTCACGCACAGCAGCCGCAGGCGCAGCAGTCTCACCCGCAGGAACCGCAGAAACGAGCGCAGCAGCCTCAGCCGCAGCAGGCGCAGCAGCCGCAGAACCAGGCGCAGTCGGGCCAGCGGTCGGCGAATGAAAACTCCAATCAGAACGGCAGTCAGAACACGGCCGAGAACCCGAGCCAGAGCGAGATCCGGCAGATCCAGCAGGCGTTGGTGCAGAAGGGATTCAACGTGGGGCGCCCGGACGGCACGCTCGGACCGAGGACCAGGCTGGCATTGAAGCACTTCCAGCGAAGGCAGGGATTGCGGCAGACCGGCATGCCCGATGAGCGGACGCTCGCCGCTCTCGGCATCGCCGGTGGAGCGGGCACCACCGGCCAGGGGCCGTCGGGAAGTGGCGGCATGAACCCGAGCCAGGCACCGAGCAACAACCCGAGCGCCCAGCCGCCGCAACAGCAGCCCGCCGGACGCAGGTGACGCCGCGCGCGCTCAGGCGGCGCGGGCATTCCTGACGAAAGAAGTCCCGGCTGGCGCCACTGCCGCCCGCGAGTTGGTTTGGCGCGTGATAGCCGTAGCTCGCAGCGACATTCGGCGGCCGCAAGCCAGCCCCGCATTTCGCTTCGCTCCATGCGGGCTACACGGCAGCGACAGACATCGCGGCACGGCCTATTCGATGAGGGCTTGACTCACGCATATCTCGGCGGTTATGGATCAATCAATAGCCAACGGGTTATCGATCCAAACTACGGAACGCTCACGATGTGCCCTTCGGAAATTCTCGCTTATCCAACCCGGGCTGGCTCCCTTGGCGATGATCCCATGTTACCAGAGCCTCGGGACCACGAAGGAGAAACGGACATGAAGACGAGCGGGTCGCCGAAAGGCAAATCACCCTCTCAGCTGATCGATGCGAGAATCAAGGAACTCGGCGACTGGCGGGGCGAGATGCTCAGCCGGCTCCGCGCCCTGATCAAGGAAGCCGATCCCGACGTCGTCGAGGAGTGGAAGTGGCGAGGGATTCCGGTGTGGTCGCACGACGGATTGATCTGCACAGGCGAGACCTACAAGAGCGTCGTGAAGATGACCTTCGCCAAGGGGGCGTCCCTGAAGGATCCTTCGAAGCTCTTCAACTCCAGCCTCGAGGGGAACACGCGGCGCGCGATCGACTTCCACGAGGGCGCAAAGATCGACGAGAAGGCATTGAAGACTCTCATTCGTGCCGCCGTGACCCTGAACACGTCCAAAGCCCGAAGCTGATCCACCCGAATCGAACTTTTCCCGTGCACCAGCTTTGGTCGATAGCCAACTGATCATTGGTGGCGATGCCCGTCTCCCATGACATTCTGTTCAGGGCGCTGGCCGATCCGACGCGGCGGGCTCTGTTCGAAAGGCTGTGCCGCAAGGGAGAGCAGACGGTCGGGACGCTGACGGCTCGGGCCGGGATCTCGCAACCCGCGGTCTCGAAGCATCTTGCGGTCCTGAAGCAGGCCGGGCTGGTGCGCGACCGCCACGAAGGTCGCCAGACGCACTATAGCGCGCAGCTCGGCGCCTTGGCCCCGCTGATCGACTGGACAAGCCAGATGGCCGGCTTCTGGCAGAGCCGGTTCGACGACCTCGAAGACCTGCTGAAAAGGATGGACCAATGAACGAAACATCGACCGAAACGCGCGCCGTCGTCGTCGAACGGGAGATTCCCTTTCCGCCGGAAAAGATCTGGCGCGCGCTCACGCAACCACACCTGATCGAGGAGTGGCTCATGAAGAACGACTTCAAGCCTGTCGTGGACCACCGTTTCAATCTTCGCGCGGACTGGGGCGCCGTCGACTGTCAGGTCCTGGCGGTCGAGCCGAACAAGACGCTGTCCTACACATGGGCGGCCTACGGACTCGAGAGTGTGGTGACCTGGACTCTCACGCCGACGCCCACCGGGACCCACCTGCGCATGGAGCAGTCGGGCTTCCGGCCGGATCAGGAGCAGGCCTACCAGGGCGCCAAGTACGGGTGGCAGCGCTTCTTTGCAAACCTGGAGCAGGTCCTGGCGCGGACGGATTGAGCTCTGCGGAACGTGCTGTCGATTCCCTTGGCACATGCACCGCGTTTGACGGGCGCCTTGCCATGGCGGGCCGGCCAGATGCAATGTGACGTCTGGCCCTCCGATCGATCGCATATGGCAGTGCCCTCATGCATGCCATCGATACGCTTTATCAGGAGCACCTGGCGCGCCGGCAACTTCCGTCGCGCCACCTGCTTGAGGAGCATACCCGTCGCATCACCGACCAAAGCCTCGCTCGTGCGATCGCCGGCCGGCTGGCCTGCGCCCTGCCCGGCGCGGAAGCTCTCGACTATATCCGCCGCCACCTCCGGGCCCCGTTGCTCACGGTGGCCGCGGGCATCGGCTTCTGGGCCCACTGCCTGCGTCAGGTCGAGGGGATCGAAACGCTCGCCACCGACCTTTTCGCGCCCGAGGACAATCCCCGCTTCCGGCGACCGGGCTGGTACCCGGTGCAACCGATGGACGCGGTGGAGGCGCTGCGCCGTTATCCCGACCACGACGTGCTCGCGGTCTGCCTGCCGCCGGGCCTAAGCCTGCAACAGGTGTATGAGGCCGCCCCGCGGGCCACCTCCCGGCAGCTCTTCGTCGCCGGTTACTTCTCGCGCGGCGCCTTCGGCGGCGGACAGGAAGGAATCATGTCCGAGGCGCACGGCGTGAGGTTCAGGCGGGTGGATTGCATCGCCCGCTGGGGCCTGGAGCAGCCCGACTACCAGACGGTGCTGATCCACACCTGGCACGCGTGAGGCGCTGATCCACACCTGGCACGCATGACAAGGGACAAGCCGCGCAACGGCGGCCTCCTTTACCCCCCGCGCGAAAACAGCCGTTCCGACGCGAGCCGCGCGCCGTCGCGCAGGCTCGACAGCTTCGCCCACACCACGTCCTCGGCAACGCGACCCCAGCCGGCCGAGGTATCGAAGCCGCAATCGGTCCCCGCCAGCACCCGCGTCGGATCTCCCACCACCGCGGCGACGCGCTCGATGCGATCGGCCACGACCTCGGGGTGCTCGACGAAATTCGTCAGGCTGTCGATCACGCCGGCCACCAGGACCTGATCGTCCTTGAGCGGATGCCGTGCAAAAGCGCGGAATTCGTGGGCATGCCGCGGATTGGCGAACGGCAACACGAAGCCGCCGACATTCGCCTGCTGCAGCGCCGGCAGGATGTCTTCCAGCGGCACGTCGCTGTCGTGCGGCGATTCCGAGTTGCCCCAGCACACGTGCAGGCGGACGCGGTCGCGTGGCACATTCCTGAGCGCCCGGTTGATAGTCGCCACGACCTCTTCGACGAAGGCGACGAACTCGGCGACGGGACGGTCCTTGTAGGTGATGTGGCGCTCGAGCGCGAGGTCGGGCGCATCGACCTGCAGCAGCAGACCGTTCCTGACGATCGCCTCGTACTCGACCTGGAGCGCGCGGCCGAGCGCCGCAAGGTAATTCGCGAGCGTATCGTAGTGCTCGTTGCGCACCGCCGTGGCCAGGATCCCGGGCGACGGCGCGCTCATGAACGGCTCGACGAAGACGCCCGGATGATCGGCCAGCACCGCGTTGAAATCGCGGCATTCGTCGTTGATCGCGCGATCGTCGAGATAGCGCACCTCGCCGATCGCCTTCGGCAGGCCGCCCAGCGCCGAGACCTGGGTCTTGCTGGCGTGCTGCTCGATCCACATGCGCTTGAAGTCGGGATAGCGATCGACATCGGCGCGCGATGGCCGCTCCCAGCTGCCGCCAAGTCCCGACAGCCGCGTCTTGAGATAGAGGAAGAACGAATCGCGCTGCTGCTCGCCGTTGTTGCCGACGTCGATGCCGGCGCCTTGCTGCTTGCGCACGACTGCCGACACGGCTTCGCGTCCCGCGCGATCGATCTCCGCCGCGTCCACCGCCTCGCCGCGCGCGCGCAGGGCATAGAGCCGCGTCAAATCGCGCGGCCGCGGCAGGCTGCCGGTATGGGTCGTCAATATTCTCGAGGTGCTGCGCTGCATCGGCGTGTTCCTGTCATCGCGACAGACGGTAGGGCAGCCAGAGGGCGAGATCCGGCCACAGGATCACCAGCGCCAGAACGACGAACATCGTCAGGTGGAACGGGATGGTGCCAAGGATGACCTCGCTCAGCTTGCCGTCCCAGATGCTCTGGATGACGAACAGATTGATGCCGATCGGCGGCGAGATCTGCCCAAGCTCGACGAAGAGGACGAGAACGACGCCAAACAGCAGCGGGTCGATGCCGTAGCTCGGCAGGACCGGAAAGATCAGCGGCACGGTGATCACGATCATGCCCAGGCTTTCGATCAGGCAGCCGAGCACGGTGTACAGGATGAACAGCGCCAGAAAGAATTCCAGCCGCGACAGATGCAGGCCGACGACGAACGCCGTCACCTTCTCGCCCACGCCCGCGAAGCTGATCGCATAGGAGAACACATAGGCCGTGAAGATGATGAACAGGATGTTTCCGGAAAACCTGATCGTGGCGTACATCGCCTCGAGCAGTCCGCGCGGCGTGAGCTTGCCGAACACGGCGCCGAGAGCGATCGCGAGGCTGCAGCCGATCGTGGCGCCCTCCGTCGTGGTGACGAGGCCAGCGTAGATGCCGCCGAGCGTGCCGGCGATCAGCAGGCCGAACGGCAGGACGTCGGCCAATGCGACCATCAGTTCCCGCAGCGAGCCGGGTCCGGACTCGCGCGGCGCCACCGCCGGCACCGTCAAGGCGTGCGCCGCGATATAAAGCATGAAGGCTGCGGTCATGATCAGGCCCGGCACGACGCCTGCCATGAACAGCTTCGGCACCGAGGTTTCGGTGAACGTGCCGTAGACGATCATGCCGAAGCTCGGCGGCAGCAGGATGCCGAGCGTGCCCCCGGCGGCCAGCGAGCCCGCCGCCAGGCGCCGATCGTAGTTGCGGCGGATGAGCTGGGGTAACGCGACGCCGCCGATCGACGCCGCCGTTGCGATGCTCGATCCGCTGACCGAGGCGAAGATCGCGCAGCCCGCGATGTTGGTCTGCAGCAATCCGCCGGGCAACCGGGCGACGAGCTTGGCGAGGCCGCCGTAGATGCGGCTGCTCAACCCGCTGACACGAAGGATTTCCGCCATGAGCATGAACAGCGGCACGCAGGTCAGCACGAAGCTGTTCATGCTGCCCCAGCTCACCAGCCCGAGACTGTTGAGGCTCGGCAGGCCGCCCTGCAGCAAAAGATAGAACAGCGCCGGCACCGCGATCGCGAACGGAACCGCCATCCCGCACGCGAGCAGGGCGAGAAAGAAGGCGAAGGTGACGACGATCTGGACGTCAGGGCTCACCGGGGCCCTCCGCCGTCCGCGCGAACGAACGCAAGCGGACGATGTCGGCCGCGAGCGTGCGCACCATGGAGAAGCACATGGCGGTCGCGCCGAGCACCATCACGGCCTGCGGCAGCCACAGCGGGGTCGCCAGATAGGTCGGGGCGCGATCGCCGAACCGGTACGAGGAGATCTCGAACTTGGCGAGCTGCCACAGCAGGAGGGCGCAGAACGTGAGCGAAAGAAGGTCGAAGACGAGGTGAGACACCGCGCGCCAGAACGGCGGAAGGCGAGACTGGACCAGCTCGACGCGATGAAAGCTGCCGCTGATCTGGCAGACCGGCAGGCTGACGAAGGCGATCACCACCAGCAGGTAACCGCCCAGCTCGTCGGAGATCTCGAAAGAGAAATTGAACAGCGACCGCGTCAGGATGTCGACGCCGATCACGACCAGCATCACGATCAAGGCCGCGACGCAGGCGAGCCGGCAGATCCGCTCGACAATGGTTTCCGCAAGCCTGTGCACAGACGCACCGCCGTGCGCTTGGCGCTGGTCTTTGCCCCGGTCTTTGCCCGCGTCTCGGCCCTGCTCGATCGGCGCCATGATCGATCTGTCGGATTTATCTTCCGAGCGCCGTCCGCACCTTGGCCAGCGCCTCGACGATTGCGGGACCACGCGACTTGGCCCACTCGTCCCAATAGGGCGTCATGGCCGCAACCGCACGCTTGTTCTCGTCCGGCGTAGCCTTGGTGAAGGTGTATCCCGCTGCCGTGAGGACCTGGACCGAGTCCGCTTCCTCCTTCTGCATCGTCTCCTGGTTCCAGCGCGCGGTGTCTTCGGCGACCTTGCGCAGCTTGCCCTGGAGGTCCGGCGCGAGCTTGTTGTAGGCCTCGGTATTGGCAATGAAGTAGGAGTTATTGACGTTGATGATCAGGACGTAGCCGTATTTGAGCAGGTCCTTCCACAGCACCGCGCCGACGCCAGCCGTGAAGATACCGTCGACCACGCCACGGTCGAGCGCCGACGGGACTTCCGGTGCGCTCATGGTGATCGAGGTGCCGCCGAAGCGCCGCACGAACTCGCCCTGTTCGGGCTGCGCGACGCGAAGCTTCATGCCCTTGATGTCATCGAGCGATTCGAGTTTCTTGCGCCCCCACATGAACTGCAGCGGATAGGTATACGAGGCGAGAAGGGTCGACCCCTTCTCCTGATATGCCTTCTCGATGTACGGCCTGAGCACCGCATCCGCCTTGGCGAAATCCGCGTAGGACTGAATGAGCATCGGCAGCCGCGGGATGCCGGCGACCGGGATGTTTCCCGAATTGAACAGGTCGTCGCCGACCTGCACGACATTGCCGCCCACCGCCTGCGTGACGTTGCTGGCGCTGATCTGGAGGGTGCCGGCCAGATGCAGGCGGGCCTTGAGCTCGCCGTTGGTCGCCTTCTCGATCTCCTCGGTGAACATCTTGGCGCCGCGCGACGTGGCAAAATTCGGCGCCGACTGATGCATATAGAAGTTCCACTCTTCCGCCGCCGCGGGCGTCTGCCCACCGGGAAGCAGCATGAGACCCAACGACAGACAGAGCGCCGCCGCAACGGACGTGGCTGCGGCCTTGGGATTGTGCTCGCTCATGCCGATCCTCCCCGCGACGAGATCGCCGGCACAGGCGAGTACCGGGGCTCTCTTAACCTTGATCTTCGTGACGCAATATTTTTTCGTTGAAAGAGCCTACGGACACGTCATTTTTCTGTCAACGAGTCCCCACGCGTGATCCGGGTCCGCAGCGAGGATCGTGCATGATCCATCGTCCCAGCCGCCGCGATGTCGTCAAGATGACGGCGAGCCTGACGGCTACCGGCGCAGTGAGCGCGCGCCTCGCCGCCGTCGCGCGCGCCGAGACGCCGGCCAGGTCCGGCCGTGCGACCGCCGCCAATATCGATGCGGTGCTCGGCGCGGCGACGCGCGCGGAGCAGGTGCCCGGCGTCGTGGCACTGGCGGCGAGCGACGATGACATCCTCTACGAGGGCGCCTTCGGCCTGCGCCGGCTGCCCGACGGGCCCGCCATGACGCGGGATACGGTGTTTCGCATCGCCTCGATGGTCAAGCTGATCACCTCGGTCGCGGCGCTGCAGCTGGTCGAACGGGGCAAGCTTTCACTCGACGCGCCGGTGCCGGACATCGATCCCGCGGTCGGCGCGCCGCAGGTGCTCGCGGGATTCGACGCGAAAGGAGTGCCGGAGCTGCGCCCGCCGAAGCGGCCGATCGCCTTGCGGCATCTGCTCACCCATACGGCCGGCTTCGCCTATCGGCTGTGGGACGCCGAAGCCGTGCGCTATGCCAACGCGATCGAACGGCTGCCGACGGCGCAACGACGCGAGGCGCCGCGCACCCCGTTGATGTTCGACCCCGGCGAGCGCTGGCAATACGGCACGAGCATCGACTGGGTCGGCCGCATCGTCGAAGCCGTGAGCGGCCAGGCGCTCGACGCCTATTTCCGCAGGCATATTCTCGGTCCGCTCGCGATGAACGATACCGCGTTCGTGCTCTCGCCGGGCCAGCGCGCGCGGGAGGCGAGCGTCCATCGGCACGGCGCGGGCGGATCGCTTGCGGCGGAGCCGATGGAGAAGAGCTCGACGCGGCGATCCTTCTCGGGCGGCGGCGGGATCTATTCAACCGCACCGGATTTCCTCACCCTCCTCCGCGCCCTGCTGCGTGGCGGGACGCTCGGCGGCGTCCGCATCCTGCGCCCCGACACGGTCGCGCTCATGGGCCAGAACCAGATCGGTCCGGTCGACGTCGGCGTCCTGAAGACGACGAACCCCACGTTCTCCAACGACGTCGATTTCTGGCCCGGCATCAGCCGCAAATGGGGTTTCGGCCACATGATCAACATGCAGCCCGTCGCCGGCGGCCGCAGCGCCGGCAGCCTGACCTGGGGTGGCCTGTTCAACACCTATTACTGGATCGATCCCGCCAGGCGGGTCGCGGCCGTCTTCATGACCCAGGTGCTGCCGTTTGCCGACACCCGCGCGCTGCGCCTCTACGGGCAGTTCGAGCGCGGGATCTATGCCATGATGAAAGCGGGCTAGTCACAAATCCGTCTGAGGTTTGGTCAGGCTGACGACACGCCGGTCATGGTCTCGGGAAGACTTTCGTATACCACGTACAGGCTCCAGGGCCGCCACCAGGCTCCGCCTCGTTTCACACGTCGAAGAAAACCGGCGCCCCGCAGCGATGCCTCGAACCGTGGGTTGACGTAGATGACATAGGCCTGGCGCGGCGTTGCGTGCAGCGAGATCTCCAGTCGGGCAACGACGTTCTCGATCGAGTCGCGGCCAAACGGATTGGCGAGGAACAACACGAGCGGCTCCGCCTCAAAATCGTACTCGAGGGCATTCATGCAGTGCAGGAGGACGCGCGCGCACCGCCGCGACGGAGACCGGTATCGCCTGATATTGCATTCGGCGACCTGATGCAGCTCCCGTGAGAGCTCGACGCCCACGATCTTGGCAAACGGAAATTCCGAGGCCACCAGCAAGGCCCGCCCCTTGCCGGAACCCAGGTCGACGAACACGAACTTGTCCGGCTGAAGCGGAATGGAGTCGAGCGCCTCGCGGATGAGCCAACCTGGCGCCGCTTGGTAGGCGTGGATCTCCGACATCGGCGTGGACATCGGCGCATGTCGAAGGCTGGGCAGGTTCCAGGGATAGGCGACCGTGGCGGTCTCCGTGCCCCAACGCGCATCGAAGCGTTCGGCCGCCTCCGCGCGCTGGATTCGGACAAGGTCGAACAGGTAGGCCGCGAGGTAGATCGCGCCATAGCGACGGATGGACTGCATCCAATCCCGAAGCATCTGGCGCAGTGGCCGTCCAAGCACGGTCATGTCCGGCATGGGTCATCTCCCACGATTCCATTCGCTTCGTCACCGGCGAACCGGTGCCCACACCGGATCAAGTCCGGGGCAGGCTTCCGCCGGAATATGCGCTAATCGCCGCCTTGCTTCAGCGCTTCGCGGCACGCCGCGCTCAGCTCACGCTCGTGCGCCTTCAGACAAGCCGCCATCGCGGCGTCGTCTTGATCCTGCATGTTGCGGCAATGCCTGAGCACATCGGGTCGACAGGCCCGCTGCTGCTGCACGCTGCCACGGTGGCCTTCCGCGCGATTGTCCTCGGCAGACGCATGGGCGTTCAAACCGACCAGGGCTATCGTCAAAACAAACCAATGCCGGATCATGGTGACCCACCTTCCTGATTTTCTCCGGGCTGTCGCGGCGGCCCCATCAGCGCGGGCTGAAACAAGACTGCCGCCGCCATGGTGCACAGCAGCGCAAGCGCCATCAATTTGCCCATGCTGGACATTCCGGGATGGCTCGACATCCACAGACTGCCGAACGCCGTCGCGGTGGTCATGGCGCTGTAGATGACCGCGCGCGTGAGAACCGATTGCAGCAGTGACGTCTTTCCGGCCCGCCACGCCATGACGTAGTAGATTTTGAACGCCACGCCGACGCCCAGCAGCAGCGGCAGCGCGATAATGTTCGCGAAATTCAGTGGAAGACCGAACACGACGCAGAGCTCCAGGGTGACCACTCCCGCAATGACCAGCGGCACGAGTGTCAGCAAGACGTCACCGAGCCGACGCAGTGTGACACACAGCAGCGTGGCGATTGCGGCCAACGCGAATGCCCCGGCTTTCACGAACGCACGAACGACGGTATTGCCGGATTCGTAGAGGGCCACCGCTTCACCGGTCGCATCCGGCGCGATCGCCTGCACGGCCGTGACGAAGTCGCGCAGCACCGCGGTATCGTCCGGATCGCCCTTGGGCAGCACGCGGACGCGGGCCCGCCCGTCCGGAGCGATCCATTCGCGGGCAATGTCGCGTGGAAGACTTTCACGGGTGATCGGCTGCGGTGTGAGCGCACGTCTGAGCTGTTCGAGGGACAAGCGCAGCGGCTCGACGATCGTCGTCTCCGCCCGCTCGCGGGCGGAGCGATCGGCATTCGCCAGGCGCGAGATCGCACCCGACAGTCGTCTCGCCGCATCCGCCCCCGGTCCCTCGTCGCGGCCGGCGACCGCCGCGAGCGAACCCGCCGCCGATGCCAGCGCCTCGACGTTCTCCTGGTCGCTCGGGGGCGGTTGGGTTTCGGTCGGATTGAGGGAGGGGTCGATCGTTGCGGCGGTCTCCCGAATGAGATCGAGCTTTTCGTCCTGATCATCGGGAAGCAGCGCGCTGAGCGTGATCGCCCGCGAGACCTGCGGCAGTCGGGAGAGCCGTTGCGCGACCGCGTCCGCAGCGGCCAGGTCCGGTGAAATGATTTCGATGGAGTTGACCCCGATCTGCGGATCCTTTCGCAGCTCGAGAAAGGTGGCGACCGACTCGACCGTCTGGTTGCGCAGATGGAGCGGGTTGAAGTCGAATGGCAGGAAGAACAGCAGCGGCGATGCGAACGTCACGGCCAAGATCGTGAGTCCCACGACCGCGATACGGTGGCGTTCCAGGAACCGATCCAGAGGCGCGAGCGCCGCGAATCCGATGGAGCGCAATTCCCCTGGCGGATTGAGCACCGCCAGCAGCGCCGGCAGCACCGTGATGCTTGTGAGGAACGCGATGATCATCCCCGAGCCGGCGATCTCGCCGAGCTCCGCCAGGCCGCGATAGTCGGTGGGCAGAAATGAGGAGAAGCCGATGGCCGTGGCTGCTGCCGCGAGGGCCAACGGGCCGCCGGCCTTCACCGCCGTATTGTGCAAGGCGCTCCGCAGCTCGTCGCAGTCATAGCGCTCCGCGCGATACCGCACGCTGAACTGAATGCCGAAATCGATGCCCAGCCCGACGAACAGCGCGAAAAAACCGACCGAGATCACGTTAAAGGCCCCGACGAGGAAAAGTCCGCAGGCCACCGAGATCGCCAGCCCGATCATGATGCTGACAGCCACCGCGCCGATGATCCGCGCCGAGCGCAGGGCGAGCCAAAGGATTGCCAGGACCGCGAGGATCGATGCCGCCGCGTTCAGTCCGGCGTTCTGCTTGACCGCGCCGAACTCGTCATCGTCGATCGGGATCAGCCCGGTGACACGAACGCGTGCGCCGTATTCGGCGGCCAGGCGCAGATCGGCCGCCGTTCGCCCGATAGCATCGGTCGCAGCGCGGCCGGGCTCGAAGGCGCTGAAATCGAGCCTGGGCTGCACCTCGATGAGCCGTCGTAGATCGCGCGGCTCTGCCGGCTTTCCGCTGGCGAGCACCTGCCAGGAAAAGACCGCGGGCCGGCCGGCGAGAACGGCGTCGATCGCTTCGGCGGACATCGACAGCGTCTGCGCCATGTCGTCGAGCTTGAGCTCCTTGCGGTGGACGCCGATGATCCCGAGCGACAAGCCATCGAGCGCACCGCGCAGGCTGGGATCGGCAGCGAGGGTCCCGATCAGAGCATCGGCGCGCACCAGCCAGCTCATCTTCTGCTGCAGCGCGTCCTTCGACAGGTAGAGCAGCCCATTGCGCTCGAAGAAGGGGCCACCCTGCGCCTGACGAACGGCGGGAAACATCTCGGGCTTGGCTTCGAGCGCCTGCTGGAGCCGGCTGGCCGCCCGCTCGACGCGTTCCGGGGTCGGGGCATCGATCACGACGAGGACTTCCCGCTGGGGAAATGCGCGGAGGAATTGCTTGACGCGCTGGCGCCACGGCAGGTCGGGCGATATCAGGTCGTTGACGTCGGTCTGGATCGAGAAATGCCGCTGCGCGTACACGCAGGACAAGCCCGCGAGAACCAGCGCAAGGACAATGACCCACCACGGATGTCTGGTGCTGCCGTCGACGATGCGAACGATGGCTGCCTTGAGCATGGGGCGCCGGTGCCCTTCGAATGTGGCGGACGCGACCGATCCGGCGGCTTGGTGCGCGCACGCCGTGTCTGGGTCCGCCCGATCCAGGCTCCAGCGAAGCCGAAGCTTCTGGAAGGCTGATTGGGCCGCCTTCCGCTTGCGCTCTGCCAGGTCTATCCGCTGGCTCGCATCGCGTGGCCGGCCAGGGTTTTTCCAAGCGACCACACGGCGGCCGGAACACGATGACCGCCGGCGATCACGGAATCGAACGCGTTGAGGATCCAGTCGCAGTCCGCATCGGAAATGACGAGAGGAGGCAGCAATTTGATCGTATGGCTCGCATGGCCGGCGACTTGGGTCAGCACCTTGTAGTCCCTGAACAGCGGGATCGTGATGAGCTGGCAGTAAAGTCCCGTACTTGCCGCCTCCAACAGGTTCCACGAGGCTTTCAGTTTCAATGATTTCGGGGCGCCGAATTCGACGCCGATCATCAGCCCCTTGCCGCGCACCTCCCGCAGCAACTCGTATCGAGCGCTCATGGCGGCGAGGCCACGCAGGAGAATCTCACCGGTTCGCGCCGCATTTTCGATCAATCGCTCCGAGGTCAGAACGTCGATTGTCGCAATGCCCGCCGCCATCGCCAGGTCGTTCTTTCCGAATGTCGACCCATGGACGACGGCGTGATCCATCCGGTCGAACACTTTTTCGAAAATGGAGCGTCTCGTCAGCACCGCGCCGACCGGAACGTGGCCGCCGGACAGCGATTTGGCCAAGAGGACGATGTCCGGCTCGACATTCCAGTGCTCGACGGCGAGAAAGCGCCCGGTACGTCCCAGGCCGGTCTGCACTTCATCGGCAACGAATATCGTCCCATACCGGCGGCAGAGATCCGCGGCTTCCCTGAGGTAGTCGTCGTCGGGCATGTTGACGCCCTTGCCCTGGATGGGTTCGACGATGAAAGCCGCCGCCTTGCGCGCCCGCAGCGCCTTCTCGAGCGCAAAAAGATTGTTGAATGGGATGCGCACGCAATCGGGCAGCAGCGGCTCGAACTGGGTGCGGAATATGTCGTCTCCGTTGAGCGACAGCGCGCCGTATGAGAGGCCGTGGAACGCATGATCGCAATAGACGATTTCGCGCCGGCCGGTCGCTGCCCTGGCGAACTTGATGGCCGCCTCGACCGTTTCCGCCCCCGAATTCGCGAAGAACACCTTGTCGAGATAGGGCACGCGCGCGAGCAACCGCTCGGCGAGGACGCCAGCCAACGTCGACACATCCATCTGCACGAGATTGGGAAGTTCGGCATCGAGGACGCTCTTCAACGCCTGACGCAGTGCAGGATGATTGCGCCCGATTCCGAATACGCCGAAGCCGCTCAGCAGATCGAGATAGCGCTCCCCCTCGCGATCATAGAGATACTGACCAGTGCCGCGACAAAAGCCGACATCGTAGCCTATCGCGCCGAGGACTCTCACCATCTGCTTGTCCAGATGACGAACGTGCATCGCATACCGGTCACGTTCGTGCTCCGTGAATAACTCTGCCGTGTCGCAATTCATGGACGCTCCAGATACTCTACTCATGGGCGCTCCAGATACTCGCCTTCGAGGCTCCAGATCGTCGCTTCCGGAATCTCCATGTTCGGGCTGGGGCTCGTGTCGTTGCCCGGCAGCGACGGAAGCCCGAGAGCTGATCCGAGCAATCGGCGGCAGCGCAGCAACGCGGCAAATCCGATCAGCGCGTCAATGGCGACCCTCACCAGCATCGGCAGCTCGCCGGGCGCTCTGCCGATCGCCCGGGCCAGCGCCGCCAGGTCGATCGACCCATCTACGCGTACCGCCGCAATGGCGCTGGCAGGAATTTCCCGCTCAGCCGGATCCACGACGACGCGGACCGCGGTCATCGGCAGGCCATGCGCTGCCGCGACGCGCGCGACCACGTGGGACTCGTTGTCGACGGCAAGCGCGCCGGTCTTCACGCGCAGAGCATGCTTGGCCGCCGGATGGGTGACGAACGCATCCGAAATGCCCGCAATCGTCCCATGAACCGCATCGGGAATGAGCGCCAGCGCGTTGCGCGACCAGGCTGTGTCGGTCGCGAGCCGACCGGCCCCGCAGACGATGGACGATGCGACGATACACGAGCCGGGGCGCAGATCGAGCGCAAGGCCCCCGGCGATTCCGAAGCTGATGAGGCCTCGGCAATCGCTCGTGATGGCGTGCGCGAGCGAAGTCTCGAGTGCCCCGCAGTCGCCGCCGCAGATCGTGCGCGTATGCCGCCCGCCGGCAATCCGCGCTTCGAGGGCCAGGCCCGCGATTCCGATCACCGCCGTCAACATCGCCTCCCACCCGTTGCAGAGCCAGCGCTCGAGCAGCGCCGCAAGTCGGCCTTTCCGTATTTCGTTCGTGCGCCGCCAGAGCATGCGCACGCAAGACAGCCATCGGCAGACAGCCATCGGCCGCGACGACAATTCGGCTAATGCGGTGATGTTCCTCCGCGACGCGACGATCGAAAATTATTAATGCGACAGATTCTGTCAGATAAGTCAGTTTTGCCCTCGCGGCGTTCTGATAGAGTGCCGGTCAGCACGGCGGCGGCGCGGGCGGAGGCCGAAAACGACACGGCCGATCTCGAGAGCAGAGGGGCGTCTGCATGTCGGCTCCCGTCACGACGCCTTTGCGGCGAACGATCGAATCCGTAGATTTCGATCCAACGCAACCTCGATGCCACGTCGAGGTCACCAAGCGCGACGGATTGCGGCTCCTTCAGCGCTGGCGAGTCGCCTTTGCAACAGAACGCAAGGATCATCGATATTATGAACTGGTCGAGGACACCCTCCATCCGGAGTTCGACCATCGCTATTTCGTCCTGAAGGACGCGAGCGGCGAGGCGCGCAGCATACAGCCCTTCTTCCTGGTCGATCAGGACCTTCTCGTCGGGCTTGGCTCACGATTTCGCACCCTCATCGATGGTATTCGAAAGATGTGGCCGCGCTTCATGCGGACGCGCGTGCTGATGGTAGGCTGCGTGGCCGGTGAAGGGCATCTCGATGGCGAAGGAACACGCGATTGCGACAACGCGCAGGTGCTTTCGTCATCGATCGCCGATCACGCCCGTGCGCTCGGCGCACGGATCGTCGTCCTCAAGGAGTTTCCGGCCCGCTACAGGTCGACACTCGGTTGCTTTCTCCGCGCCGGGTTCACCCGTGTCCCCAGCATGCCGATGACGCGGCTTTGCATCGATTACCCGAGCTTCGAGGATTACATGCAGCGCGCGCTCAACAGCGCGACCCGAAGGAAGCTGCGAAAGAAGTTTCACGCCGCCGAACGATCTTCGCCGATCCAGCTGAGCGTCGTCGATGACGTGACACCGGTGATCGCTCAGGTCTATCCGCTGTACCTTCAGGTCTACCAGCGATCAAGGCTGCATTTCGAAAAGCTCACCGAGGCGTATTTCCGCGAGCTGGGTCGCCGCATGAGCGACAAGGTCCGGTTCTTCGTCTGGCGCCAGGAGGGAAGAATCGTCGGGTTCGCCGCGTGCATGTTGCACGGCGACGCCCTCTATGCCGAATACATCGGCCTCGACTATGCGGTCGCGCTCGACCTCCACATTTACCACTATGCGGTCCGCGACATGATCCGATGGGCGATCGCCAACGGATACAAATGGTTTCACAGCAGCGGGCTCAACTACGATCCGAAACTGCACTTGCGCCACGCGCTCGACCCCGTCGACCTGTACGTGATGCATACGTCCAGGCCGATCAACGCCCTCATGAAGCACATATTGCCCCTGATCGAGCCGACCCGTTACGACAAGACGTTGGCGAAATTCAGCAACTATGATGATCTGTGGGCGGCGCACTGAATCCCGCACCAACTCATCGGCGCGGAAGGCCGGGACGGAGTTCGCTTGGAGCGCGACGGCCTGAGCCGCAGCGAAGGTCCTTCATGGCACCAACCGGCCGATCCGGCATGTCCGCCTCATGTCCGCCTCATGTCCGCTCTTGGGAGTGGAGCTGGCGCGACATGCTCAGACTGAGTCTTTCGAGGCTGACCCACAACAGTCATTGTCGACGATGGGGGCTTGACCTTTCCAGGTTGTCCGTGCCGCATAGGTGAGCGGACCAAGAAAGTTCACAGGAGTCATGCAATGTCCGGATACGATGATTTGACAGAATTGCATGATTTTGGCCGAGTGCTGGTGCATGAAATCAGGGATCGAGCCATTCGTGAATTGTTCGACCGGTTGACCGGAAGCAGCGACGGCACTCCGTCTGATCAATCACTGGGACATCTGTCATCCAGTGCCGACGCTGCAGCCGTCCGGGACGTCATTGTCACTGCCGTCGACGGCGCGATAGCTGGTTTTCTGTTTGTCATGGATGACGCCAGCATGAGAGAAGAGGACTCGAAATTCGAGATATTCAGTCCTGCTGGAAAGAGCCTTGCCCGGGTGAGCGATGGCATCCACGCCGAACTATTCGGGCCGCAGGGATGGATTACCAGGTATTCAGAATTTCCTGAATAGATGATGACGCTTAAGGGGGGGTATCTATACGGAGAGATGAAGCAAGATGATTTCAAGCGATGAGTTAGGTCTTCAATTTGTGACCTATGCGAGGGATGAGGCCATTCGTAGTGCGCTGCGCAGGGTTAGCGGCGTGGCTGGAGAAGCTGGTACCCGCGAGAACTATGAACGTCTATACAAGAAATACGATAATATCGAAGGGTTTCGTAAAGTTGCAGCCATGGCCACTGATCATACCTGCCTGAAATTGTTGGAACTGATTGATTCTGGTCGATTCAGGCATTCGCCAATAGCGGAGGATCCCCGCCTCCCAAATGAAATGTTCAAAAATGAAGGTTGGATTGATCGCTTTTCCATTTTTGGCAGATGAGATCTCGACGTCAAAAACGGGCGGGACTCCGATCTAACGAATCTTCCTCTCTCGACAATCAGTCTTTCGCACCCGCCTTGATCAGTATTTCCATAAGTTCAGCATTACCGGTTTTTCGAGCGAAGGAGAGCGCGCTTTCGCCGTTGTTGCCCTTGGCATTCGGGTTTGCGCCGTTCGCCAGAAGCGCCGGAACAACATCGGGTCCGTTCTGTTGATTGTTGGCCTGCATGATGAGAGGAGTCCAGCCCCCAATATCCCTGGCCTCGAGATCGGCTCCCTTGCGCACGAGCAACGCGATCGCATCCGGGGCGGTGATGATGTGCAGCAGGGTGACGCCTTCGTCGTTTCTGGCGTTGATATCGGCCCCATTCGCAAGAAGGAGATCCAAAATTTCCTGCTCGAAATACATGTCGAGAAGGTGGATGGGCTGAAACCGGTATTCGTCGGTCGAGCTGGCAAGGGCGGGATCAGCAGCGATCATCGATCTGACGGTATTGATGTCTCCGATGTGGACGGCATGGTGAAACTTCTTCACTGTCTCGCCGTTCATCGCCGCGGTCTGCCCAAAAGAGACTCCCAAAACCGCAATCAACCCCGCCAGAATACGAGACATTCGATACCTCTTTCTTCGCAAGCACGCGCGATCTGGGCCGTTGGCGACCGGATCCGAGCACGGAGAGAACGTCAGGACTGCGGCAGCCGGTAGAGAGCGCCGTATTTCCCGCGCAGGTAAGCGAGATAGGGCGCCGAGGTCATCGGACCTCCGGTCGCCCGGGCAACGAGTTCGTCCGGTGGAAGCGTACGTCCGTGGCGATAGACGTTCTCCGTCAGCCAGCCGCGCAACGTGTCGAAACGCCCGCCCGCGATCTCGCTCGAGATGTCGGGATGCGCCCTTGTCGCACTTCGCCGGAATATGCGCTAGTGAACGGCCTTCAGTCATGTTGGGCCGCTGGCTCAGGACAATCAGGGTCGGTCTCCCGTTGCTTGCGATGACCGCATGCGTCGCCGTGACCACCGGACAGGCAGCGGATTACTCGCTGGCCTACGGTATCACCGCGCACAAGCATCAGCGACACCGACGTCTGCCAGTTGGCGGTCTTGCCAGGGCCAAAGCATATTGCGGAACAGTACCCTTGATGCCGTGCAGCAGCGCCTTGACGCAAACCCAGAAGCGATGCGCCAGCGTAGCGAGACAGTCGAGCATCCCTTCGGTACCATGAAGGCCCGCAGGGGGCGACGCACTTCCTCACCAGAACGCTTCTGAAAGTAGCCGCCGAAATGGCGCTCTCGCTCCTGGCTACAATCTGACACGGGTCATGAACGTCGTCGGAGTGAAGCCGTTGATCGCTGCGATCGTGGCCTGAGATACACCCGGGTTCCGGCTGCTAGGATCGATATCCATAAGGCCGTTTTTACACGGCCAAGACCCGAAGCCGGCATAGTGCCGTTTAGTGCTTCCTGGCAGAGCACCGCATCTGGCAAGCTGAGGTTGATCATCACTCGGCACGAGCGTCGAGCAACGGACCGCACGATTCGACAAGACACAGCTCCTGACCCGCGACAGGTTTGCTATGCGGGCACCCGGACGAGTTGCAGGGGCGCCATCGCCGGCCTTCGCGGTCGACGGGCCGGCAATCGTCGATTGCGTCGTTGCGGCCGACGAGTTGCTCAATGTTCCGCATATCGAGCTCGACCTCGCCGCCCACTACGCCATCGCGAAGATCAAAGAAGCCGTGATCGGAGTCACCGGACGATGATGCTTGTTTCCTGGGTCGGCTCGATCACCGAGAACTGTTGAAGAGAACTTCCTCTAACCTTTCGAGGTAACCGACATGGCAAAACTCGCAAACGTCGTTACGATCGAGGTGGTCGTGGGGCGGAAAGATCAGTTCCTGCCTTTGTTAGCGGCGCATCAAGCACGTTGCCTGAAAGATGAACCGGGCACCCTTCAATTGGAAATCCTGCTGCCAAAGGGCGACGACACGAAAGTGCTCGTGTACGAAGCCTACCGGGACGGTGCCGCATTTGAGGCGCATCGAAACGGGCCGTCCTTCGCACGATGGCGGGAAGAGACTGCCGGAATGGTGGTGAAATTTCATGGGACGCGGTGCGCGGTCCTGGACTAGCGCATATTCCGGCGAAGTGGGCACCGGTTCGCCGACAAGAATATGCGCCGAACAAAGGATCCAGAGCACGTTCCGATTCCGTAGGAACGGAACGTGCTCTAGTCGATCCACCGACGCGCGGTAACAAAGCCGAAACGCTTCTGTTTGCAACCAGCGGCGAACGAGCCGCCCTCAGGAATTAGCCATCACCAAATCGCGACTATCCGACCAGCGCAGGAGGGAACGCCGTGAATACCCCGACATACGACAAGGGCATCACCGCACTTCTGGTGGTCGATCCCTACAACGATTTCATTTCCGAGGGCGGCAAGATCTGGCCCCGCATCAAAGCTGTCGCCGAAGCAAACAACTGCGTTCCACACATGCTGCAGATTCTGAAAGCGGCGCGCGAAGCAAAGCTGCGGGTCTTCTACGCCATGCATCATCGCTATCGTCCCGGCGATTACGAGACATGGAGATATGTCGCGCCTGTCCAGAGGGGGGCGTGGCAACGCAAGACCTTCGAATACGGCACCTGGGGCGGAGAAATCCGCGCCGAATTCGTGCCGGCGCCGGGCGAGATCGTCGCGCAGGAACATTGGTGCTCCAGCGGTTTCGCCAACACCGACCTGGATTTGCAGCTCAAGAAGCACGGCATCCATCAGCTGATCGT
>Ga0126384_10000378_pt1 | contig 23881 bp, 8 predicted proteins | sample PanSoiMetPlot_36_FD_92543 | JGI IMG/M metagenome (GOLD analysis project Ga0126384, IMG submission 92543) | Tropical forest soil microbial communities from Panama - MetaG Plot_36 | ecosystem: Environmental > Terrestrial > Soil > Tropical forest > Bulk soil | place: Panama | collected 2016-02-17 | reverse complement strand
CGCACCCTGCGTCCATGGCCGTCGGAGCGTACGTGGAGTACGAATCGGGTCCGAGAAGCCTCAAGTACACCGTAAGGTGTCCCCGGTGATGCGCCGAATGCGTGAACCGCCGCAACAGGATCCATGCGCGGGTTCGCCGCACATCGAAGAAGGCAGCCTCCTCATCGAACCACTCGAGCGACTTCGCGCGAAGGAGCTCGAGGCGACGGCCGGAGGCCTCCGCGTATTTTTCGAGGAAGCCAATCCGCGTCTCCGGCGAGGGCAGGGGAGGAATCCCGGCGTCGATCTGGAGCATCGTCTTCATCCAACTGTCCTCGGAGACGCATTGGTGGACCATGTGCTCGAGCGGTGTGCGGGCGCGCGGCTCTGGGCGAAATGAGAGATCCGTGTCTTTGAACTGAGACCAGACCGACAGCGTCTTGAGTCGTTCGGTGGCGTACGTGTCGGCGAAGAAGGAGAAATGGTGACTCATCGGGGCTCCTTTCGGCCACCGGCGGATGGCAAGGTCGGTTGCAACTCCAATTTACTGCTCGTTCGCGGTGCTTGCGTCGTGCGCACTCGCTTGGCTTTGGCGCCATTGATCCGCGATGCGTTCGACGGCGGGCCACATTAGTTCGGCCCAACGATCGTAGCCCGCGCGCGACGGGTGGAAGCCGTCTGGACAGAAGTACTCGGGGTGCGATGGCAGCTCGCGCGCGGTTTGTGAGAAGACATCCACGACCGTGACGCGCGGACGTCGCGCCAGCGCATTCAGCCGATCGTTCATCTCCTGCACGCGCCGGGCAAAGAGCGCGCGCGGTATTCGAAGCGCGAGATCGACCAGCTGCGCGATCGGCGCATGCGTCAGGTCCACCAGGTTGCTGACCACGATCTCCGCCCCGCTTTTCTCGAGGGCATCCGCGATCCGCTTTAAGTTCATCTCGAAGGTCCCGAGCGGGACCATGCGCCAGAGATCATTCGCGCCGATGGCGAGCGTGATCAGCGCCGGTCGGGTCGATACCGCCCTTTGCACTTGCCCTTGGAGCACGTCGCTGGTGGTGGCGCCGTTTTGCGCCAGGTTGAGGATTCCCGCACGGACCCCGGCCAACTTGAGTCTGCGGAACAACCGCTCTGGATAGCCACCGTCAACTTGGTCTCCGACGCCCACGCCGGTGGAATCGCCCAGTGCCACGTATCGGAAGAGTTTCATCCTCGTGCTTTCTGTCGCGCGACCATGTAGGCTCCGCGCAACCGATTTCGAACCGCTTGCAGAGCGCGAAACCCTTCGGCCCAGCGGCGAAGCTCCGATCGACCTGGTACGGTCGGTTCCGAGCCTTCTGTCTTCGGGTCCACAGTCATCCTTCCGGAGCTCGCATCGATACCATCGGTGCTCAACCGAGGCGAGCACCGATGCCCCGGGTGCTATGGTGCCGCGGCGGTGGACAACGTCACCCACAGCCTGGTCGGGCTGAATCTGGCTCACGCATTCTTCAAGCGAAGATTTCCGGAGGCGGTGCCCGCGCTGGTGCTGGCCTCGAACCTTCCGGACATCGATGGGATCGCTCTTTTGGCACTGAGCCCACTCGCGGTGACCTATCGCCGGACTTTCGGCCACAGCCTGTTCTTGATCCCAGTCTGGGCCTTGGCTTTGGCCTGGCTCCTGCGCCGGCGCTACCGCAGCAGCTCTCTGTGGTCGCTCTGGATCCTCTGCCTCGGGGGAGCTTACCTCCACATCTTTTTTGATTTGATCAACTCGTTCGGGGTCGTCCTGCTCTGGCCTTTGTCGGACTGGCGCCCGGAGCTGGCGATGGTGTTCATCATCGACATCGTCCTGCTCGCGGTACTCGCTCTTCCCCACCTGTCGCGCCTTTGGCAGGCCGGGCGAGCCCGCCTGTCCGCGACGTGCCGCTGGTCAGCCGCGCTGGTGGCGGGCTACCTCGTCTTCTGCGGGGCGAATCGCGCCTATGCGCAGTGGAAGTTGGATCGCACGGTCGGCAGCGGCGCCCCCTTCAGCTACGTTTTCCCCGAGCCCCTCGGGCCCCATCGGTGGCGCTGCGTGGTTCGCCGCGACGAGGCGCGCTACACCGAGTTTCTGTTCCACACGCTTTCCGGCAAGTCGGATCCGGCCCTCACGGTGCAAAGCTTCCCAAATTCACCGGCGGTCCTTCGGGCGCGGGCATCGACCAACGGAAAGCGCCTCGAGTGGTTCTTCAAGGCCCCGGTCTGGCGAACCGAGGTTGACGGCGTCCACGTCTTCGATCTGCGGTTTCGCTCGCTGGTGGTGCAGCGCGGTGCTTCCTTCGAGTACGTGCTCGCCCCCGACGGCAGCGTCAAGTGAACGCCGGGGGGAGGCGCCGTAGCCTTCGCCCCTGGACCGCCCTGCACGGGTGCGACCGGCGGATCCGCCCTTACCGGTGCAGCCATAGCCTCAGGGTGTTGAGGAGCTGCTCGGTGTTCACCGGCTTGGCCAGGTAGTCGGAGGCGCCCGCTTCGAGGCACTTCTCGCGGTCGCCCTTCATCGCCTTCGCGGTCAGCGCCACGATCGGCAACCTTCGCAGCCTGGGCTGTTTTCGGATCAGCTGGATGGTCTGATAGCCGTCCATCTCCGGCATCATGATATCCATCAGCACCATCGCCACGTCGTCGGAGTTCTCGAGCGTGTCGAGTGCCTCGTGGCCGGTCTGAGCGGTGACCACCTTCATCCCGTGGCGCTCCAGCACGCTGCCGAGCGCGAAGATGTTGCGGACGTCGTCGTCCACCACCAGTACCCTGCGTCCTCGCAGCTCTTCGTCCGAGCGGTGCAGCCGCTCGAGCATCTGCTGTTTGTGCGGCGGCAGATTCGAGATGTCCCGGTGGAGGAACAGCGCGGTCTCGTTGAGCAGCCGCTCCGGCGATTCGACCCCCTTGAGGACCACCTTGCGGGCCAGCTCCTCGAGCTGAGCGTCTTGCTCCGCCGAGAGCTCCTTGCCGGTGAACACCACCACCGGAAGGTCGCGGATCGCCTGGTCGTCGCGAATTTTGCTCAGCACCTCCAGCCCGGAGATGTCCGGCAGCAACAGATCCAGCACCACGCAGTCGATCGGCCCGTCGTTGAGCGCCGCGAGCGCCTCTTGACCGGTGGCGGCGGTGACGATCTCGATGTCGTCGCCTCCCAACAGCTCGCGAATGGAAAGCAGGTCGAGCTCGTTGTCCTCGACCACCAGCAAACGCTTCTTTCGCGGCGCGCAGTACTCCTTGATCTTCGCGAACGCGACCTCCAACCCTTCGGTGGTGGCGGGCTTGTTCACGAAGGAGAAGGCTCCGCGCGAGAGCCCGTGTTGCCGGTTCTCGTCCACGGTGATGATCTGCACCGGGATGTGCCGCAGGTTCGGATCCTGTTTGAGGTTGCTCAGCACCGTCCATCCGAGCATGTCGGGGAGGAAGACGTCGAGCGAGATCGCCGTCGGCTTGAACTCCCTCGCCAGCTCGATCGCATCGGCGCCGCGCTGGGCTACCAGGACCTTGAAGCCTTCGCGGTGCGCGATGTCGACCAGCACCCGAGCGTAGCGCGAGTCATCCTCGACGATGAGCAAGCTCGAGTCTCCGGGGTGCAGGTCTGGGCGATCGTCGGGGATGACTTCCTGCGGCGCCTCCACCACCCGCACCGAAGGAACCGAGGCCGAGACGTGTGCCTGGGCGCGTCCGATCTCTCGGGCGGGCGCCGACGGACCGCTGTACTTGATCGGCAGATACAGGGTGAAGGTGCTCCCCGCGCCCGGCGTGCTGCGCAGTTGAATCTCGCCCCCGAGCAAGTTGGACAGCTCGCGGCTGATCGCCAGGCCCAGACCGGTTCCACCGTACTTGCGGGCGGTACCCGCGTCCGCTTGCTGGAAGGCCTCGAAGATGATTTTTTGTTTGTCCGGGGCGATGCCGATGCCGGTGTCGGAAACTTCGAAGGCCACCACTGTCGGCGCTTGCGACAGGACCGGGTGATCCGGCGTCCAGCCCCCACCGACGGACGCATAGAGTCGAACCCCGCCTTGCTCGGTGAACTTGAATGCGTTTGACAGCAGGTTCTTGAGCACCTGTTGGAGGCGCTTTTGGTCGGTGACCAGGCTTCGGCCCAGCTTCGGGTCGATCGCCACCTCGAAGTTCAGGCCGCGGGTCTCCGCGTCGTGGCGGAACGGTCGAGCCACCGTCTCGAGCATGGTGTTGAAGAACACTTCCTCCGGTTCCACGGTCACGGTGCCGGACTCGATCTTCGAGAGATCGAGGATATCGCTGATCAGGTTGAGCAGGTCGGTTCCGGCGCTGTGGATGGTGCGCGCAAACTCCACCTGCTTCGGTCTGAGGTTCTTCTCCGGGTTCTCGCTGAGCTGCTGTCCGAGGATCAGGATCGAGTTCAGCGGCGTGCGCAGCTCGTGCGACATGTTGGCCAAGAACTCGGACTTGTACTTGGAGGTCAGGGCGAGCTCCTCCGCTTTCTCTTCGAGGGCGCGGCGGGCCTGCTCGATCTGCTGGTTCTTCCGCTCCACCTCCACGTTCTGCTCCGCCAGCTGCTGCGCCTTGAGGCCCAGTTGCTCGTTGGTCTGCTGCAGCTCCTTCTGTTGAGTCTGCAGCTCGGCGGCGAGCTTCTGGGACTGCTCCAGCAGGCTCTCGGTCTGCATCGTGGCCTCGATGCTGTTGAGCACGATGCCGATGCTGCTGGTCAATTGATCGAGGAAGGCGAGGTGCGAGGTGGTGTAGGTGTTCAGCGAAGCCAGCTCGATGACCGCTTTCACCTGGCCTTCGAACAAAACCGGAAGGACGATCACGTTGCGGGGCAGGGCGCTGAACAGGCCGGAGCTGATCCGAGTTGCATCGGGCGGCAGATCGGCGATCAGCGCCCTTCGCTTCTCGACCGCGCATTGTCCGACGAGTCCCTCGCCCAGCTTGATCGCCGGTTGGGGCCCTTCTTTTCCATCGTCGGCGTAGGCCGCGAGCAGGCGCAGGGACCGGGTGCCGCCCTCCTTCTCCGAAGTGCTCCGATAGATGACGCCCTGGTGAGCGCCGACCAGCGGGGCCAGCTCGGACAGCAGCATCTGGCCCACCCGGATCAGATCCCTCTGGCCCTGGAGCATGCCGGTGAACCGCGCCAGGTTGGTCTTCAACCAGTCCTGCTCGGTGTTGCGGTCGGTGGTCAACCGAAGGTTGTCGATCATCGTGTTGATGTTGTCTTTGAGCTCGGCCACTTCGCCCCGGGCTACGACCTGGATCGATCGGGTCAAGTCGCCCTTGGTCACCGCGGTGGCCACTTCGGCGATGGCCCGGACCTGGGTGGTAAGGTTGGCCGCGAGCAGATTCACGTTGCCGGTGAGGTCCTTCCAGGTGCCGGCCGCGCCCGGCACGTCCGCCTGTCCACCCAACCGGCCCTCGACGCCGACCTCGCGGGCCACGCTGGTGACCTGCTCAGCGAAGGTGGCGAGGGTGCTGGTCATGTAGTTGATGGTGTCGGCCAGCGCCGCGACCTCGCCTTTGGACTTCACCGTGAAGTACTGTTTGAGGTCGCCGTTGGCCACCGCGGTCACCACCTTGGCGATGCCGCGGACTTGCTCGGTGAGGTTGGCGGCCATCACGTTCACGGTGTCGGTGAGGTCCTTCCAGGTGCCGCCCACGCCGGGCACCTGTGCCTGGCCGCCCAGGGTTCCGTCGGTGCCGACTTCGCGGGCGACGCGGGTCACCTCGGCGGCGAAGGCGTTGAGCTGGTCCACCATGGTGTTCACGGTGTTCTTCAGCTCGAGGATTTCGCCCTTGGCGTCAACGGTGATTTTTCGGGAGAGGTCGCCGCGGGCCACCGCGGTGGTGACCTCGGCGATGTTTCGGACCTGGGTAGTGAGATTGCCCGCGAGCAAGTTGACGTTGTCGGTCAGGTCCTTCCAGGTACCGGCGGCGCCGGGAACGTTGGCCTGACCCCCGAGGCGTCCCTCGGTGCCGACCTCGCGCGCCACTCGGGTCACCTCGCCGGCGAAGGAACGAAGCTGCTCGACCATGGTGTTGAGGGTCTCTTTGAGCGCCAAAAGCTCGCCGCGGACGTCGACGGTGATCTTCTTCGAGAGGTCTCCAGTGGCGATCGAGGTCGCCACCTCGGCGATGTTTCGGACCTGCGCGGTGAGGTTCTTGGCCATCGAGTTGACGTTGTCGGTGAGGTCCTTCCAGGTACCGGCGACGCCCGGCACCTGCGCCTGTCCGCCCAGCTTGCCCTCGGTGCCGACCTCGCGGGCCACTCGGGTCACTTCCGAGGCGAAGGCGTTGAGCTGATCGACCATGGTGTTGATGGTGTTCTTCAGCTCCAGGATCTCGCCTTTGACATCGACGGCGATTTTTCGGGAGAGGTCGCCGCGGGCCACCGCGGTGGTGACCTCGGCAATGTTTCGGACCTGCGCGGTGAGGTTGCCGGCCATGAAGTTCACGCTGTCGGTGAGAGCCTTCCAGGTACCGGCGACGCCGGGAACCTGGGCCTGTCCTCCGAGCCGTCCTTCGGTGCCGACCTCGCGGGCGACGCGAGTCACCTCGGCGGCGAAGGCGTTGAGCTGGTCCACCATGGTATTGATGGTTTCCTTGAGCTGGAGGATCTCGCCGCGCACGTCCACGGTGATCTTTCGCGACAGGTCACCGCCGGCGATCGCGGTGGCGACCTCGGCGATGTTTCGAACCTGGCCGGTGAGGTTGCCCGCCATCGAGTTCACCGAGTCGGTCAGGTCCTTCCAGGTTCCCGCCACGCCCGGGACAATCGCCTGACCACCGAGTTTTCCGTCGGTGCCGACCTCGCGGGCGACGCGGGTCACCTCCGAGGCGAAGGCGTTGAGCTGGTCCACCATGGTGTTGAGGGTTTCCTTGAGCTGGAGGATCTCGCCCAGCACGTCCACGGTGATCTTTCGGGAGAGGTCGCCTCGGGCCACCGCGGTGGCGACCTCGGCGATGTTTCGCACCTGACCGGTGAGGTTGCTGGCCATCGAGTTCACCGAGTCGGTCAGGTCCTTCCAGGTCCCCGCCACGCCTCGGACTACCGCCTGTCCTCCCAGCTTTCCCTCGGTACCCACCTCGCGGGCGACGCGAGTCACCTCGCCGGCGAAGGCGTTGAGCTGGTCCACCATGGTGTTGATGGTCTGCTTGAGCTGGAGGATCTCGCCGCTGACGTCCACGGTGATCTTCTTGGAGAGGTCGCCGTTGGCGATCGCGGTGGCCACGTCGGCGATGTTTCGCACCTGGGCGGTCAAGTTGTTGGCCATCGAGTTGACGCTGTCGGTGAGGTCCTTCCAGGTACCGGCGACGCCGGGCACCTGGGCCTGTCCTCCGAGGCGCCCTTCGGTGCCGACTTCGCGCGCGACCCGGGTCACCTCGCCGGCGAAGGCGTTGAGCTGGTCCACCATGGTGTTGATCGTCTCTTTGAGCTGGAGGATCTCGCCGCTGACGTTGACGGTGATCTTCCGCGACAGATCGCCGCTGGCGATCGCGGTGGACACTTCGGCGATGTTTCGCACCTGCGCGGTGAGGTTGCTGGCCATGAAGTTGACGTTGTCGGTCAAGTCCTTCCAGGTGCCGGCGACGCCGGGGACCTGCGCCTGGCCGCCGAGCTTTCCGTCGGTGCCGACCTCGCGGGCGACGCGGGTCACTTCGGAGGCGAAGGCGTTGAGCTGATCCACCATGGTGTTGATGGTGTCCTTGAGCTCGAGGATTTCACCCCGGACGTCGACGGTGATCTTTCGCGACAGGTCTCCGCGCGCGACCGCGGTGGTCACCTGGGCGATGTTTCGCACCTGGTCGGTGAGGTTGCCGCACATCGCGTTCACCGAGTCGGTCAAGTCCTTCCAGGTACCGGCGACGCCGGGCACGATCGCTTGACCGCCGAGTTTTCCTTCGGTGCCGACTTCGCGGGCGACGCGAGTCACTTCGGAAGCGAAGGAGCGCAGCTGGTCCACCATGGTGTTGATCGCTTCCTTGAGCTGGAGGATTTCGCCCCGGACGTCGACGGTGATTTTCTTGGAGAGGTCGCCGCTGGCGACGGCGATCGTCACTTCCGAGATGTTTCGCACCTGGCCGGTCAAGTTGCTGGCCATCGAGTTGACGCTGTCGGTGAGGTCCTTCCACACGCCGCTCACGTCGGGGACTTCGGCCTGGCCGCCGAGCTTTCCGTCGGTGCCCACTTCGCGGGCGACGCGGGTCACTTCCGAGGTGAACACCCCGAGCTGCTTGATCATCGAGTTGACGATGGTCGCGGAGCGAAGAAACTCGCCCTGAAGCGGTCGCCCATCCACGTCGAGACGCATGTTCTGGGTCAGATCCCCCTGGGCCACGGCGGCGAGCGCCCGGGTCACCTCGGTGGTGGGCCAGATCAGATCATCGATCAGGGTGTTGACCGAGGACTCCATATCCGCCCAGGCGCCCACCTGGCGGGGGAAGCGCACCCGTTGACGGGTCTTTCCTTCTTTGCCGACCACCTGCCCCACGCGATCGAGCTGCTCGGCCATCTTCTGGTTCGCGCTGAGCACGTCGTTGACCGCGTCGGAAATTTTTCCGACCAGCCCGGTCCAGTGTCCGGGCAGTCGCACCGAGAAGTCGCCCTCGCGCATCGCCAAGAAGACGCGCAGCAGCTCGCGAAGCTCCTCCTGAGAGCCACCCGCCCCCTCGGGCGGTGGGCTCACGTCACCGTTCTCGGGCTCGATCAGTTGCGTCGCCATGCTCGCTCCTGGGGTCCTGCTAGACAGCTGGGTTTTTCTCGTGCCGGCGCCTGCTCAGGTCGACGAACACGGCGACCTTTTTGCGGACGATCTCCGGGTCCAACGGTTTGACGAGATAGTCGGCGCCGCCCGCGGAGTAGGCGCGGTGGATTTCCTGCGGATCATCGCCGAACGCGGTGATGAAGATGATCGGAATGCCGCGGCTGCGCTCCAGCTCCTTCATATGGATCGCGACCTCCAGGCCGTTCATGCCCGGCATCGCCACGTCGATCAGCGCCAGCGCAAACCGCTCGCGCAGCGCCAAGGCCAGCGCTTCCTCGCCAGAAGTGGCAAACGCCAGCCGATAGTCGGGCCGATTGAGAATTGCTTTCAGCGAGAGCAGGTTCTCCGGGCGGTCATCGACGAGCAGAATGTTCGCGACCTCGCTCTCCTCGGTGGCGACCTTGGAAGCGTCGGGGATCGGAATGGTGAAGGACACCGTGGTTCCCTTTCCCGGCGTGCTTTCCAACCAAATCCGGCCGCCGTGCGCCTCCACGATTCCTTTGCAAATGCTCAGCCCGAGGCCGGTACCGCGCCGGTTCGCCTTCTTTGCGTGCCAAAAGCGATCGAAGACCCGAGGCAGCTCTTCGGAGGTGATGCCTGGACCGGTGTCCTTTACCCAGAAAAGCAGGTCGCCTCCTCGGCGTAACGCTCCCACCGTCACCGATCCGTTCGCACCGCTAAACTTCACCGCGTTTCCGATCAGATTTTCGAAGACCTCCATCAGCCGCTCTTCGTCGGCCTCGACGGGGGGCAGCTCGGGCGCGACGTCGCTGCGAACGATCACCGACGCCCCTTCGGCGATACCGTGCTGCGATTCCAGAGCGGCAAGAACCAGATCCGCCGGTTCCACCCACCGCCGATCGAGCGCCAGACGCCCGGACTCGATGGCGCTGATCTCGAGCAGGTCGCGCAAGAGCCGCTCGGCGCGCTGAACGCCGCGAAGAATTCGCTCGATCGGCCTTCTCGCGGTTGCGCCTTCCGTCCTGCCCAGCATTCCGTTGGCGGTGATGGCGATGATGTTGACGGGATTTTTGAGGTCGTGCGCCACCGCGGACAGCACCTCGTCTCGAGAGGCGATCGAGCTGCGAAGCGTCTCCTCCTCAACTGCGCGTTGAACCGCCGCCGCCGCATGGCGGGCGAGCAGGTCCAGCAGTTCTCGATCCTCGTCGGACAATTCGCGATCCTCCCAGGCACCAAGGACCACTTCGGCGACGACTTCGCATCGATCGCCGAGTCGGAGGCCGAATCGGCTTCGAAAGCCCTTGGCGCGTAGGGCATCGCCGGTGATCACTTCCGCTGAAGGCGAGGAGCCGTCGAACGCCGCGTTGCAGGCCGCGGCGACCTCGGGCTCGACGCCAACCCAAGCCCGCGCGCGAAACTTGTCTCCTTCGCGCAGGCAAAAGACGCCGGCGTCCGCGCCAGCCGCCTCGACGAACAGCTCGACCAGTTTGTGGAGTAGGTTGTCGGTATCCTCGGCCGCGAACGCGGCACTGCAAAGGCGATCCAGCGCCTGCGATTGACGGTGGTCGCGTCGGCTCGCGAGCAGTGCTCGCTCTTGAGCCTCCTTCGCTTGCTCCACTTGGCGCATCAACTCCGCGGCAGTCAGCAAGGTGGTTGGTTCAGAAGCGGACTGTGGGGAGTAGGTGGGTTCCAACTTTTTCATCATAGATTTCGCGTCACGTGCGCTGCGGGTTCTCCAGTGGCGCTATCGCGCCGTTCACAATTGGACTGCTGCCGCTTATTTGGACTGTGTCCGCCCCTACCCAACCATTTCCCACGTTATTCCGCGGGCGTGCGATCTGTCGATTAGGCCAGTTGGGGTCCCCACGGCTGTCACCCAGCTGTGCACACAACAACGCGCGAAATGCTGCCCAGTGAACAGATGAGCTAGCGCATGGTTGACAGGCAGGTCTGTCCGGCCTTCGCCGACGGTTCGCGCTCGAAGCACCCGACGCGCATCCGTCTAAACGAGAGTTGGGCGGCGGCCCACGCATCAAAGTCGACTTCGCCGCATCTAGTCAAAATAGTGAGGACAAGCACCGATCCCGAACTCGAGCAGCGGATGGAGCGGGACGCACTGGGGGTCGCGGCGGCGCTGCTCTACGTTTTCCTCTGGGCCTCGGCGTTCGTCCCCAGCCGAATACTCGCGCGCGGCGCGCCCCCGCTGTGGATCCTTTCGGTGCGGTTTCTGATCGCCGGGGCGCTTCTTTTGGTGGGAGCGGTGTTTGCGGGACTGGAGATTCCTCGCCGTCCGAGGACCTGGCTCTCCTTATTTGGGTTGGGGCTTGGCGGAAACGCTTTCTACCTCGGCCTCAACTACATCGCGCTGAAGCACCTCTCGGCCGGCATGGGTTCGATTATCACCAGCACCAATCCTCTGATCGTGGCGCTGGCGGCGCCTTATTTCCTCGGCGAGGCGCTCACCGGGCGCAAGCTGATCGGATTGCTCCTCGGCTTCGGAGGCGTGGTGCTGACGATGTACACCCGCGCTGGATCCGGCTCGGCGCGGGTCAGCGACGCGCTGATGGCGTTCTTGGGAGTGGTTTGTTTCGTCGCCTCGAATATCCTGTTCAAGCAGATGCGGGACCGACCCCACCCGGTGGTCCTCAACGGAGCGCAGCTCGCCTGCGCGGGCGTGGCGCTGATCCCAACCGCATGGTTGCTGGAAGGTTCCCCGCAGATCCCCTGGACGCCGCCACTCGTCTGGAGCCTCGTGTACCTGGTGCTGATTCTCAGCGGCGGGGCTTCGATGCTCTGGTTTTGGATTCTCCAGCACGGCGAGGCGAGCCGGGTGAGCGCGTACTTTTTTCTCACACCGATCTTTGGGCTGCTGGTGAGCGCGCTGCTGCTGCGCGAACCGCTCCACGCCCTGGACGGAGTCGGGCTAGGCGTGATCGCCACCGGACTGTGGCTGGTGACCCGTCCCTGAGCGCTGGCTGTCAGCCACGGGGATGTCCCGCACTGTCCCACTACGATTGCGCGTAACAAAATTCTGACAATGAGTTTGCTTGAGCATCGACGAGCGGAACCGTAAATCCGCGTCGCTTCCGAGGCGCCGTAATCCCGTTGTCACGGGTGCGAAAACTCAACTCTTGAAAGGAACGCTAGAATGAAACACCTCCTCAAGGCGGCAACGCTGTTGTTTATCGTCTCAGGCGTGGCCCATGCGACTCAACACCTGCGCGGATCCGATACCATGGCACTCATCACCCGCGATTTGATCCAGACCCTCAACCTGGGCAGCGGCAATGATCCGTTGGTGACACCTTGCCCCGAGACCGACGCACTCTGTTACGACGGCGGCGGTTCTGGACTTGGCTATTCGGCCTCTTGCGACGCCCGCACCACCGGACAGGGCATGAATCCAGGTTCTCGGCCGGTCAACGATGGCGATCAGACTTGCGCCCACAGCCACAACCTGGACTTCGTGGTTCCTCAGTGCGAGATCGCCCGAGACGGAATTGCAGTGATGGTCAACACCAGCGGCAATCGCGACCTGCAGAAGCTCAACCTCACCGACATCGGCAACATTTTCAGCTGCGCCCGAAATTCAATGGGCACCTTGATCGCCCAGTACTGGGACCAGATCCCCGGTTCCACCAACGGGCACCACCTGATCAACAAGTACACCCGCGACGGCGTATCGGGAACCACCGACGTCTTCACCGGCCGGACCCATGGTCGGGTCGACGGCGTGGTCACCAACTTCCCCGGCGTTGGCAGCCCGCCGAACCTCTACTATTGGAGGGACAACTTTCCGGGCTGCGTGAACACCGTCTATGGCGACGGCGCCACCCAAACCATTGGATATCTGATAGCCAACGACCCGGATGCGATTGGCTACGCGGGCCTACCGGCAATCCAGGATGGCAACTACGCGCTGAGAACGTGCGACAACGTCAATTTGGCTTGCTCGCAGGACGCGGACTTCGTTGGCCCGAGCATCTCTACCATTGAGGATGGCACCTACTACTATGCTCGTCCGCTGTTTTTCGCGCGAGTGCAGGGGTTCGGTGGAGTGGACTACACGCTTCCGGACGATCAGGCCACCCTGTACAACGCCGCCTGCGACCCGGACGCAAGCTGCGACTTCTTGGCTCCGATCGTGGACCGCAACAACTTCTTCCCTTCGCAGCGCTGCTACAACCCGTAGCGCCGCGTAAGAAGCGCGTCAAAGCTGGGGGCCGGGGGACGCGACGCGTTCCCCAGCCATCGAGGGTGTCTCGGTAGGTTGCGCCAGGCAGGCGGCGCGTTGCACTCTTGTGACAGTGAGCAGCAGGGGACTCGAGTGCATTTGTCACAGAAAACTCACGGGAAGTTTACTTGTGAGCAGTTGGACTCTGCCCTAGACGGGTGCCGCTCGTGAGGGGGCCCAATTCACTGGGGGGACGGTCCGCTGGCGGATTGGATTACCAACAACTTGTCACAAGGAGTCCATCGAATGAAACACGCTCTAGGCTTAGCGGCAGCCCTGTCCCTGGCTTCGGGGATGGCCCATGCAACTCAACACCTCCGCGGCTCCGACACCATGGCTTTCATCACCCGCGACCTGATTCAGACCCTTAATTTGGGTAGCGGTAATGATCCCCTGATCACGCCATGCCCGGACACCGACGCTCTGTGTTACGATGGCGGTGGGTCTGGCACGGGGTACACAGCGGCCTGCGACGCCCGCAACACCGGGCAGGGCATGAACCCCGGTTCTCGGCCGGTCAACGACGGAGATCAGACTTGCGCCCATAGCCACGACTTGGACTTTGTGGTCCCTCAATGCGAAATCGCTCGAGATGGCATTGCGGTCATGGTCAACACCGCCGGCAATACCGACCTTCAAAAGATCAATCTCACCGACGTCGGCAACATCTTTAGCTGCGCGCGAAATGCGGGCGGCACGATGATCGCCCAGTTCTGGGACCAAATTCCCGGCTCCACCAACGGGCACCACCTGATCAACAAATACACGCGCGATGGGGTCTCGGGCACCACGGATGTCTTCACCGGTAGAACCCACGGCAGCGTCGACGGAGTGGTTACCAATTTCCCCGGCGTCGGCAGCCCGCCGAACGTCTTCTATTGGAGAGACAACTTCCCCGGTTGCGTGAACACCGTGTACGGCGACGGCGCGACTCAGACGATCGGTTATTTGGTGGCGAACGATCCGGATGCCATCGGCTATGCCGGCCTTCCTGCAATCCAGGATGGGAACTACGCGCTGAGAGTGTGCGACAACGTCAATTTGGCTTGCTCGCAGGACACCGACTTCGTTGGCCCGAGCATCGGCACCATCGAGGATGGAAGCTACTACTACGCTCGCCCACTGTTCTTCGGGCGAGTGCAGGGCTTCAACGGAGTCGACTACACGCTCCCGGACGATCAGGCCACCCTCTACAACAGTGCCTGCGACCCCGACGCGAGCTGCGATTTCTTGGCTCCGATCGTCGATCGCAACAACTTCTTCCCAGCAGCGCGCTGCTACAATCCGTAGCTCGCTCGTCCGAGATCCAAGGCTTGGGCCGGGGGGCCTATTTTACGGTCCTCCGGTCGGCCAAGACAGACGTCAGATCACCGAGTTTCGTGACTAAAAACTGACGGCGAGTTCACGCCGTCTCCGTTTGAATTTGGCTTAGATCATCCGTGCATCGAGAGGGGGACAGTTAACGGGGATGCGCCCGTGCATCGTGTTTTTTTGCATTGGCTACGACAACGCGTTGAAAGGAGTACAGCGATGAAACACATGTTGAATGCAACTCTGGTGTTGTCCCTGGCATCGGGAGTGGCGCACGCGACCCAGCATTTGCGTGGCTCGGATACGATGGCGTTCATCACCCGGGACCTGATTCAAACGCTGAACTTGGGCAGCGGCAATGACCCCTTGATTACGCCTTGCCCCGACACCGACGCTCTCTGCTACGACGGCGGTGGTTCTGGCACCGGATATACGGCTGCCTGCGATGCCCGGAACACGGGCCAGGGCATGAATCCGGGTTCTCGCCCGGTCAACGACGGAGATCAGACCTGCGCCCACGGCCACGACCTGGAATTCGTCGTGCCTCAATGTGAAATCGCCCGAGATGGCATTGCGATTATGGTCAACACCGAGGGCAACGGCGACCTTCAGAACATCAACCTCACCGACATTGGCAACATCTTCAGCTGCGCCCGGGACTCGGGAGGGACCTCGATCGCCCAGTACTGGGATCAGATTCCTGGGTCCACCAATGGGCACCACCTGATCAACAAGTACACCCGAGATGGCGTTTCGGGAACGACCGATGTCTTCGCAGGGCGGACCCATGGCTTGGTCGACGGGACGGTTACCAATTTCCCCGGCGTCGGCAGCCCGCCGAACGTGTTCTACTGGAGAGACAACTTCCCCGGTTGCGTGAACACCGTGTACGGCGACGGTGCGACACAGACGATTGGCTATCTCGTCGCCAATGACCCGGACGCCATCGGCTACGCTGGCCTTCCCGCCATCCAGGATGGCAACTACGCGCTGGCGGTTTGCGACAACGTCAATCTGGACTGTTCGGACCCGACTGCGTACGTGGCGCCGAGCATCGGCACCATCGAGCACGGAAGCTACTACTACGCTCGCCCGCTGTTCTTCGCGAGAGTGCAAGGCTACAACGGCGTCGACTACACCCTGCCCGACGATCAGGCCACCCTCTATAACGCGGCGTGCGATCCCGACGCGAGTTGCGATTTTCTCGCGGACATCGTGAGTCGCAACAATTTCTTCCCAGCCGCCCGCTGCTACAACCCATAACAACTTGCTTTCGTGCATCGGCCAGGGGGTTCGGTTTGCGCCCCCTGGCCTTTTTGTGGAAAGACGACCAGATGACGAGTGCGCTCTTGATGAGTTTGTTTGGTTTCGCTTCGGCCGCGGTAGCGTCCGACGAGAGCTCGCAACCCGCCCCAAAGGTGGAGCGCTACGAAACCAGGCCAATGAGGGCCGTCACCTTTATCGTGAACACCACGGGCAATCCCAACCTCAAATCGATCAAACTGAGCACGCTTCGGAAAATCTACAAGTGCAGCTTGCGAAACTGGAAGGATGTGCCCGGGTCTAACCGCACTGACGAGATTCAACCGATCGCCCTCTGGGACCGGGACGAGGCCACCCAATTTCTGAAGAAGCGGATTCCGAAGTTCGAGCTCGGCCCCTGCGTCACCGTCATCACCGGGCCCGATCCCAGCCGCGCCGCCTTCTACGCTATCGGCGTTACCTTACCGAACAAAATGGGAGTGACCGGGGAGGCTTACCAGGCGATCGGATACCTCTACTATGGCCCGCTCCGCAGCGGCCAAACGGCTCTGGCGATCGTCGACGACCTTCATGGCAAAAGGCGGGCGGCGGCGGTGGCTCCGTCGGATACTTCGGTCGAGAATCGCTCCTACGCCCTGGCTCGTTAGCGTCAGGGCCTCTCATTCCGAAGTCGATCCGAGGTAGCGGATCACCATCTGCTGACCAGATGCCGCGGGCGTATTCCCCACCCCGACAATCTTCCCGTCTTCTTGGACGGTGACGGCGTTGAAAAGCGAGTCGCGGATGTTCGGCACGTTGATAATGAACCCTGTCCCAGTCGTCCCAAAGGCCAGATCTGGCGTGCCGCCATCGGCATTGTAGCGCCCAATCAGCAGCTGGCTATTTCCTCCGGGTGTTACCGAGCCGGCAACCACGATCTTTCCGGCGAAGGTCGCGGCCCCTGCGGCCGATGGACTCCCGGCATCCTGCGGGAGACCTCCTCTGGCGATGCCGCCGTCGCCAAAGTTGGGATCCAGGCCTCCGTCAGGTTGAAAGCTTCCGAGGACCACATCCCTCACCCCCGTGGTGCCAGCCACGACGACGGTGTTGCCGTCGATGTCGAGTATGGCGCAAGGAGTCACGTTGTTGGCTCCGAGTTGAACGAGCACCTGGCCGGTACCGTTGAAAGACTCGTCGATCGAGCCAGCGCCGGTGACATCAAAACTCATGATTCCGATGCGGTTCTGCGTCACCGCCGCAACCCTGGCTTTGTCGCCACCGAAAGTTGCGCCACACGCACCGCTGATGCTCGGAGTGCCAACGAACTGGTTTAAGAGAATACCCCCGTCTCCAAAGGTTCTGTCCAACGTTCCATCCAAATTGTATCGAGCCAAAGCCAGTGCAGTGGGCGTCGTGGGCGGCGGATAGGGCACGCCTGCGACCAGAATTCCCCCGTCCGGGATCAGGGCAACCGCCTTGGCGTTAATCGTTCTCTGTGCGTGCCCTGCATTCGGTCCCGGATTGAAGCTCGTGTCCAGCGTGCCGTCGGAAGTCAGCGCGAGCAGCGTGTCGGGATCGGTGCTGAGTCCACCCGTGGCAACCAGGATCCCCCCATCCGTGAATGCGATTGCTTGTGGAATCGGGCGAGCGCCAACGCTGGACACCTCGGGAAGTATTGCCACGCCTGGGGGCGGCGGAGACAATACGCCCGAGTCAGGGCGTCCAAAGGTTCCGTCAAGGGTCCCGTCCGAGTTGTATCGGGTCAGCGTGAGCGCAAAGCAGTTTTGCAAGCCCCCAGCACCACAGCCCGGACCTCCGACACCCACCGGCCGAGTTCGGTTGCCGGCGACCACCATCTTCCCATCTGGCTGAACCGCAACCGCCAGTGTTGCTACCGTAGTGCCGCCGTCGCTCGAGTCCAAAGGCGTTACCACCCATCCTGGGGTGGGCCCCGAGGCGCCAAAGCTTTCGTCCACGCCGCCGGGGTCGAGTACCGTCATAGCCAAAGGCGTGGTCGCGCTCACCGACTCGGACATCCCGGAAATGGTCAACGAAGAAGTTCCCGGACGGGCGCTGGAAGCAACCCGAAGCACCAACGTTCCTGTATTCCCACCGATCGACAATGCATCCGCCGTCACGCCTGTGCCGGAGAGGCCGGCCACCGTAATCATCACCGGTCCGCCAAAGTTGTGGCGCGTCACGGTTACCAAAGCGGTGCCGGTCACTCCACGGCTGAGCCTGACCGTCGACGGAGTCACCGACAGCGAGAATCCGCGAGCGGCCATCGCCACGGTCAGCGAGAGGGTAGCCGACGCAGAAAGGGTCCCACCAGTGCCGGTCACGGTGACGGCGGCGTTGTCGGTGAGCGAGGCGCCGGCACCGGCCGACAGGTTGAACACCCCGGTGATCCCCGAGATGGTCAAAGGCGTCGCCGTCACGCCGTTCGGCAAGCCGGTCACCGCGACGTTTACCGGCTCGGCGAAGCTGGCCGGGCGATCCAGTATCACCTCTACGGGAAAGACATCGCCGGGCGTGAGCGAAACCCGAGAGGGCAACAACGACAAACTGAGGTGGCCGGTGATCGGCTCGACGGTGGAGTTGGGGCCTTGGGAATGACAAGCGAACTGTCCCAGGGCCCAGGCCGCTAGAAACCATCGCCTCATGGCGGACGCCTGGTAAAAGAAAAGGCGTTGCCAGGCAAGCGCCTTGATGAAGGATTCACACGCAGTCGCGAGCTTGTGCGAACGAATGTCTCAATTTTGTGACACGAACGAAAATTCGTCGCTCGCGAAAGAGTCTGTCCTTGCTCCTCGCGGGCGAAAAGTTTAGTGGGGCCACGCGCGCTTCGGGGGGCGCGGAGGAGGCCGATGAACACCCAGAGGTTGAGCGGCTCGTGGCGCGTCGCTTGCGCCCTCGGGCTGCTTGCCTTAGCCGCGAGCCCCAAGGCAGCGCCTCTCCTGCGTCCACCCGACGCTCCACTTCCCGGATCGTCCGCGGCCGCTGCGGCGGCGGCGCGCGCGGCACAGGCCGCACAAGCGACCACTCGTCAGGCCGTCGATTCACTTCGGCGAGCCTCGGAGGCGATGCAGCGCTTCAGGGATCAACAAAATGCGGCCCGCGCCGCCGCGACCGGCCTTCCCAGCTCAATTCCCAACGGGCTCGGCGAGGGAGGTCTGGAAATAGCACCCGGAGCGCCCGGTATTCCCGACCTCTGGTCCGGAGCGCGCTTGCCCACGCAGTCGCCCAATGGCTCGCAAACCGAGGTGGTGATTCCCCAGACCGACTCGAAGGCGATCCTCACCTGGAAGACCTTCAACGTCGGGAAAGGCACCAACGTTCATTTTGACCAGACGGCGGGAGGCGCGGATGCTCCTGGATGGATCGCGCTCAATCGGGTGAACGACCCGAGCGCGAGGCCGTCGCAGATCCTCGGTTCGATTCAGGCGGAAGGTCAGCTTTACCTGATCAACCCCAACGGGATCGTCTTTGGCGGCACCAGCCAGGTCAATGTGAATTCGTTGATCGCCTCGAGCCTCGATTTCCACGGCGACACTCTGGCGCAAAGAAATCAGCGCTTTCGGGATGGGATTTTGAACAACCCCAGCGAATCGATCCGACCGGCGCTGGTCTTCGGCGAAGACTTGGCGGTGAAACACGATCCCACCGAAGTGTTCCCTCAAGGCGACGGGGTGACGGTGCAGGCTGGCGCGCAGCTCAATGCGAACGGCGGCCGGGCGATGCTTTTGGGCCACAACGTGGTCAACGCGGGAACGATTCAGGCCGCCGACGGGGAAGTGGTGTTGGCGGCGGGCCGCGGCATCTACCTCAATAAGAATTACATCCGTGGTTTCATCACCAGCCAATCGCCCCTCGCTGCGGACGTGCGGGGGATTACCGTGGGCGTCGATCGCGGCGGTCGGGTCGAGAACAGCGGCATCATTTCCAGCGACCGCGGCAGCATCAACATCCAGGGAAAGTCGATCCTTCAGGCCGGGATCCTGCAGGCCACGACGGGCGCCAGCGCCAACGGCTACATCAACCTGACTGCCGGAGACGCGATTCGCCTCGCGGATCCCACTGGCTCGGTCAGCAGGCCCTATCCCGATCCTTTCTACGGCGGCGCCTTCGGAGACCTCACCTTTGCGGAAGGCAGCACCACGCAGATCCTTCCCGACCTCAGCAGCCCGCCGGCGGTGGGATTTGACCAGTTCAGGCCATCCAAGCTGGAGGCGTTTGGGCGCTACGTCACCCTCGGCAACAACTCGACTCTGTATGCGCCCAGCGCGTCGGTGACCATCGATGCGCTGCCCGGTCCGTTAATCCAGGGTGCCGATGACTCGCGCATCTACCTTGGCTCAGGTGCCAGAATCGATGTCTCCGGCCTGCGCGGCGTCGAAGTTCCGATGGAGCGCAACAGCATCAAGGCGGAGCTGCGCGCCAACGAGCTCGCTGACAATCCGCTGCTTCGAGAGAGCGCGCTTCGCGGTCGAACCGTCTACTTCGATGCGCGTCAGGGCACTGGCTTGGCGAACCTGTCCGGCTACTACGATCTGATCGAGCGCGCCGTCCCCGAGCTGATGACCTCGGGCGGCTCGCTCACCCTCAACGGGGCGCAGATCATCACCCGGGCCGGATCGACCATCGACCTCTCGGGAGGCAATCTCACCTACCTGCCCGGCTACATCAGAAGCACTCGGCTGGTCGATCAGTTCGGCAACGTGGTCCCGATCGAATTGGCGGATCCCAACGCGCTCTACGTCGGGCTCGCTGGCGATCAGATCGTCAACCACGCGCGCTGGGGTGTCACCGAGCAGTACTCGATTCCCTTCCTGGCGAATCGCGGCAGCTACAGCGCGGGCTACGTCGAGGGCCGCTCCGCTGGCACTCTCACCTTGGGCGGGCAGCCCGATTCCTACTGGCTGGATCCGGCGACCCTCAACTACGCGCCCAAGGACTACGGCTATCGCATCCTGGACGGCAACGTGGAGGCCAGCGTGGTGGTCGGCCCCAATCAGCGCGGCGCCCCCACCGGGGCCACCGCCAAGGACGTGACCCGCGTCTGGCGTGAGATCCCGGCCGGCGCCACGTTGAATTTCGGCTTTGCCCACTTCGCCGCGCGAGAAGGGCAAAACGGAGGTGTCACCCTGGTGGGCGGAAACATCGCCATCGACCAGGCGCCGCTTCTGCCGGACGATTTCGCCGTCGACAGCAGAATTGATCCGTCGGCGGCCTACAATAACATTTTGCCGGCGCGATACTTCGACGGCAGGACCTTTTCCAACGTCAACCTCTTCAGCGGCGCCGTCGGCTCAGAAGCGGTTGCCCCTGGCGGTACGGTCACCATCCGAGAAGGCGTGACCATGGATCTGGGCAATTACGGCAGGCTGAACGTTTCGGCCACCCGCGTCGACGTTGAGGGGACGATCCGAGCGCCGGGTGGATCGGTCAACATCGTCGCGACCAACGTCGCGCCCGCGCTCTCGGGCGCCACCCCGGATTGGAGCACGTTGGATCCCAACCTCAAGCCGCAGATCACCATTGGATCCACGGGCGTCATCGACCTCGCCGGTCGTTGGGTGAACTTGCTGCTCAATCCCGCGTACCGCCCGGAGCTGGCGATCAACGGCGGGTCGCTCAACCTGGTCACCAGTAACAATCTCACCCTCGCGGCCGGTTCGTTGCTCGATGTTTCCGGCGGCGGCCGCCTCTCGACGGACGGTCGGAAAGTCACCGCGGGCGACGCCGGTTCCATTTCGTTGGTCAACAGCATTACCGTGTTTGGAGCCATCAACGTGCCGCCGGGTCCGCGCGACGGGAACATCCGGCTGCTCGGCACGCTGCGGGGTTATGGCCTTCAGACCGGTGGTTCAGTCTCCATCGCGACCGGGAAGCCCGTCCTGGTGGGAGATTCGACGCCCGGCAGCAATGCTTTCGTTGTGTCGCCGGATTTTTTCCGCCTCGGCGGCTTCGCCAAGTACACCCTCTCAGGCGCGTCTGGCACCACTGTTGCCGCGGGTACGGTGGTTTCTCCCGAGGCCCAGAGTTTTGTGCTCCGGGACTCGGGCCACTCGCTTCAAACCGGAACCGGCTTGTTTGGCCTCGCGCAGTTGCAGGTGTTCAGCGGCGACCTGGCCCAGCCGATGTCGCTGACGCTGAGCGGACCGGCGGTCAACGCCAACGGCAGTTTGCTCTCCGTTCCGCAGGCGAACTGGACGCCATTATTTTCGGAGAATGGCGGCGCGGTGGTGGTCGACACCGGCGCTCAAATCCGAATGGCGCCGAGATCTTCGCTGCGGCTGATCTCGATGTCGAACATCTTCGTGGATGGAACGCTTTCCGCGCCCGGCGGTCTGATCGACGTGCGACTTGGCCTCGCCCCTCAGGGGGTGCGGGCGGTGAGGCTTGGCGAGAACGCGCGGCTTGTGGCGCCGGGCTACCTCAAGACCACTCTCCGGAACCAAGGACTGTTCACCCAGCGAAGCATCGAAGCCGCCGGCCAAGTCCGGATCGGGTCGTTCGGGGTCACCGGAACTCAGCCTAACGCGATCGGCTATTTGATGACCGATCCCGGCTCGGTCATCGACGTTTCCGGCTTGCAGGGCCTGGCGGATCTGAACTTCGCGGGTGCTCCGCTGACGCGCCCGAGCAGTCCTTATGCCGAGCGACTCGTCGACGGCGCCGCGGGATCGATCGTCATCGCCATGGGTGGCGGCAAGCTGGGAGGCCAACTGCGCCTTTCGCCCGGCGGCGAACGTGGACAGGGAGGAAGTCTCGAGCTCGATGCGCCTCACATCACCGTCGCTCAAAGCGTGCCCGCAAACCTACACGTCACCGCGGACACGCCGATCGACACCAACAGCCCGGACGGCCTGACCGCTTATGCCGATCGGATCAACGCCTCGGGCGTCGACGATCTGGCGCTGAAGCCGTTTGGGTTGACCAGCGTCTTTCCCCGGGAGCTGGTGTTCGACGGAAACGTGTCACTCTCCACGCGCCGATCGATGCAGATCGGAGGCCCGCTGATCGCGGTGAAACCCTCCTCGGCTGGAACGGTCAACCTGACGTCGGGGTATGTGCTCTTCAATCCGCTGTTCGACGCCTCGGACAGTTTCCTCGATGCCCCGACTCTTGCCACCGACCTTGCCGGCAGCTTGACGGTTCACGCCGGCACCATCGACGTTGGATACGGCGTGGACTTCGGCTGTGGAGGCGGTGCGGGCTGCGGCATGCCCACCCTGACGAAGACCGGTTTCGCCGACGTGCACCTGATTTCCCGTGGCGACATCCGGCTCCAGTCCGCGGGCCAGAGCAACGGAAAGGCGCGGCTTTTGGCGGGCGGTACCCTGACGCTCGACGCCGCGCAGGTTTATGTGACCACTGCAACCTCGTCGCGTTCCCCTTACGACGGCAGGGATCCCGGTTTTCTCATCCAAGCTGGCCGCTCCGTCGCGGTAGTCGGCAACGGCGGGGCGGCACCGGTCCCCTATGCTTATGGTGAGCGGCTCACCATTCGCGCTCCGGACATCACCCAGGCAGGCGTGCTGCGTGCGCCGCTGGGGGAGATTCACCTCGAGGGTACTCAGAGCGTGACCCTGGCTCCAGGGAGTTTGACCTCCACTTCGCTCGAGGGGCTGGATTTGATCGGGAGCGTTGCGAAGATCCAGCCGGACGATCCGTTTCCCAATCTGGCTTCGGACAACGTGAGCAACAACCTCGACTTGAGCCGACTGCCGAGCAAGACCATCAGCGTCAAGGCGCCCAACGTGACCGTCAGCAATGGCGCGACTCTCGACGTTTCCGGAGGCGGCGATGTATCCGCGTGGCAGTTCATCGCTGGCACCGGCGGCTCTCGCAACATCCTCCGCGACCCGAGCGTGTTCGCGATCGTCCCCAACTATGGAAATCGCCCGCTGGCGGCGGGTTGGCAAAACGTGAGCGCGAACTCGAGCTTTTACGCCACGTCGGTGCCTCGCGTCGGGGATACGCTCTACCTGGTCGGCCTGCCGGGCATGCCCGCCGGCAATTACACCCTGCTGCCGGCGGACTACGCGCGGCTTCCGGGCGGACTGCTGGTGCGGCTGGTGGGATCCGGCCTCGCGAACGCTCCCGTCGCCACCTATCGGCCGGATGGTTCCAACATCGTCGGTGGCTATCGGCGGGTCGACGGCACCCCGATCCAGGACACGGGTTACTCGCGGTTTTTGGTGATGCCGCAGAGTGTGTTCGGCAAGTACAGCAACTTCGTCGATTACTCCTTCAACGATTTCGTCGCTGGCCAATCCCAGCAGAACGGCGTTCTGCTGCGCGCCGGCCTGGACGCCGGCTCGGTGGTGCTCGACGCGAGGAGTAACCTGGTGCTCAACGGAACCGGTCGCTTTGGTGCGGCGGGGAATGGCTTGCTCGGAAATCTGGACAT
>Ga0126384_10000377_pt1 | contig 23900 bp, 19 predicted proteins | sample PanSoiMetPlot_36_FD_92543 | JGI IMG/M metagenome (GOLD analysis project Ga0126384, IMG submission 92543) | Tropical forest soil microbial communities from Panama - MetaG Plot_36 | ecosystem: Environmental > Terrestrial > Soil > Tropical forest > Bulk soil | place: Panama | collected 2016-02-17 | reverse complement strand
GGGCTGGGCGGAATGGGCGGGGCACAGCCCTTGGCGGCGACGATGAACAACGCGGTCTTCCTGGGAGTGGAGGTGGACCCCTCGCGAGCCCATCGCCGCCTCGAAACCCGATACCTGGATCAGATAGCGCGCGACCTGGATCAGGCGATTTCGATGTGCGAGCAGGCCAAGCGCGAGCGCCGCCCGCTTTCGGTAGCGGTAATCGCGAACGCGGCGGACGTTTACTCTGCCCTGGTGCAGCGGGGAGTGGTTCCCGACCTGGTGACGGATCAAACCGCGGCGCACGATCCGCTGTACGGCTACATCCCGCGGGGACTGAACCTCGAACAAGCGGCGGAACTTCGGCGGCGAGATCCGAAGCAGTACGTCGCGAGGGCGCGAGAATCGATGGCCATCCAGGTCCGGGCCATGCTGGAGTTTGCCAGGCGGGGCAGTCACGTATTCGACTACGGCAACAACCTTCGGGCCGAAGCCAAGCTGGGCGGAGTCGAAGACGCCTTCAGCTATCCGGGCTTCGTGCCCGCGTACATCCGGCCGATGTTCTGCGAGGGCCAAGGGCCGTTCCGCTGGGTGGCGCTCTCGGGCGACCCTGCCGACATCCGAGCCACCGACGTGGCCTTGATGGAGCTCTTCCCGGAAAAAGAGTCGCTGCGGCGATGGTTGACGCTAGCGGAGAAGCGCGTCGCATATCAGGGGCTGCCGGCGCGAATTTGCTGGCTCGGCTACGGGGAGCGCGAGAAGGCCGGCCTGGTGTTCAACGACTTGGTGAAAAAGGGCACCGTCAAAGCGCCGATCGTGATTGGTCGAGACCACCTCGATTGCGGCTCAGTCGCCTCGCCGAACCGTGAGACGGAGGCGATGAAAGACGGCTCAGATGCTGTGGCGGACTGGCCGATCCTCAACGCGCTGGTGAATGCGGTGAACGGCGCCTCTTGGGTGTCGTTCCATCAGGGCGGTGGAGTCGGCATGGGCTACGCGCTCCACGCCGGACAGGTGATGGTCGCGGACGGAACGGTGGAAGCAGGGCGGCGAATCGCACGAGTGCTCACTTCCGACCCCGCGATGGGAATCCTGCGCCATGTCGACGCCGGGTATGAGGACGCGGTAAGGGTCGCCAAAGAGCGCGGCGTCAAAATCCCCGGCCTGACTTACTAACCGCCCGTCTCTCAACCCTTTCGAGCCGCCCACGCATACATGGATTTAATGACTTAGCAATGAATGGCGACTGAGCCCCCTGCACGTGGATAGGCCGAGAAACGCCAGAGCGCGTTCTCGCGCGGTTTTTCCGATGGTGGCTCTGGCCCTCGTAATGGTGGCCGTCCTTGCGTTTCTCCGTTTCAGGGCCAGCAAGCCCTCGGCTTCTACTGAGACGGCCATGCCGGTCCCGCAGGCAACCGACTCCGGGCAGCCCCCGGCGCCGTTTGCTGGTTCGCCTGCACCCGAAACATCTGCCGTCCGCGCGTCGGGGCCTTCCCTGCCGGTTCGGCCGCCGAAGCGCGTGGAGTTGCCGAGCCTTGCCCTGGCCATGGACGCGCCTGCGGGTTTCGAGCCACGCGTTTCCGGCTCGGGGGTCATCTTGTGTCCTCCGGGTCCACTTCGGTTGCAGACCACCCTGATTGCCGTTCATCCAGCCGGCGTCGTTGAGGATCCCTCCGTCTATTCGCAGGTGGCGAACCTCGCCAACGGAGCGACGCTGAAATACCGCGCGGTGGATCGGCCCGAGGCGGAGCCACCGGCGATCGAGCTGCAGGGCCTGATGGACGCGTTCGGAGCTTCCTACTTCGTCTCTTGCCGCGACGCCTCTGCGGAACGCCCGCTCGCAGCTGAATGGTGCGTTCCCTTCCTGGCCTCTCTTGAGAAGCGCTGAGTCGCCTCGGACCTCCAACTCGAGGTGGGTTCAGCTGGGTCCAGGTACATGTCGGGGTTGGCGTCGGGATTCGCCTGACAAGTAAGCTTCACAGCTCGTCCGCCTCGGGAATCTTTCCCGGAGCAGCTCGGCCTTCGGGAGGTCCGCGTTGGGTGCGACAAGGAGAGGCATCGTTGTCGGCCTGGCGCTCAGCGGACTGACGGCCTGTGGAACGGGCGTTCTGACCCGGGATGACGCGGGCAACCCGGGCAGCGATGGGGGCTTCAACCCCGATGGCGGAATGTCGCTGCGCGTGTCGGGTAACGCGCTGGTCGACGGAAGCGGGCAGGTGATTCACCTCCGGGGCACCAACCGCTCGGGCACCGAGTACGCTTGCATCCAAAACGCAGGCATCTTCGACGGCCCCAACAACGAGGCGTCCGTCGCGGCCATCGCGAGCTGGCACGTGCGCTCGGTCCGAGTGCCACTCAACGAGGACTGCTGGCTGAACATCAACGGGGTGAACCCCGCGTACGGCGGAGCCAACTACCAGCTCGCCATTGAGGCTTATGTGGCGCTGCTTCATAGGCACGGGATGTATGCCGAGCTCGAGTTGCACTGGTCGCACGCTGGAGGGACTCCAGCCACGGGGCAACAACCGATGGCGGATCAGGATCACTCGCCGGCGTTCTGGACGTCGGTGGCGGCGGCGTTCAAGGATGATCCCGCGACCTTCTTCGGCACCTTCAACGAGCCCTACAGCATCACCTGGGCGTGCTGGCAAAACGGGGGCAGCTCTTGCTCCACGGGATACGCGGTGGCGGGCCAGCAGGCGCTGGTGGATGCGATCCGACAGGGCGGCGCGAACCAGCCCATTACCCTCTCAGGTCTGGACTGGGCGAACACGATGACAAGCTGGCTCCAGTACCGGCCCAACGACCCGGCCGGGCAGCTGATCGCCGAGGCGCATGTCTATGGCGGGAACGCCTGCCAGTCGACCAGCTGCTTCGACAGCCAGATGAGACCGGTAGCGCAAGTGGTGCCGATGATCTGGGGCGAAGTTGGCGAAGACTACACAGGCACCGACTGCACCTCGAACAACATCGTCAACTTCCTGCCGTGGGCGGACGCTAACGGGGTTAGTTATCAGCCTTGGACGTGGGACACCTGGGGCGACTGCCTATCGCTGATCAGCAACTACTCGGGGACGGTCAACGGCCGCAGCGCCTACGCTTCCTACGTCCAAAGTCACCTGGCGGATCTGGCCAACGTGCCCTGAGGGTTCCGCAGGTACGCGGGAAGGAACTTTGCCAACCCAAGCCGTGTAGACGTCATGCTACCTTTCCCGCGCATGGCGGCTTTGGACCTGCTGATTCGAAATAGCTCCGAGGTGTTGACAGTCTCGGGCGAGCTCGGCGCGCCTGACGAAGCGCTTTTGGCTCCCCAGGCGCAAGCAGTCGTGGGCGTTGAGAATGGCCGCATCGCCTATCTCGGTCCGGAGGACCAATTGCCCGCTGGCTCGCGTGGGCCGGGCACCGAAGTACTCGACGCCCAGGGGGGCTTCGTCGGGCCTGGTTTCGTCGATCCTCACACCCACCTGGTCTTCGCGGGCGAGCGGAGCGCGGAGTTCGAGCTTCGCTGCCGCGGCGCGACCTACTTGGAGATCTCGCGCGCGGGCGGCGGGATCCTGAGCACGGTGCGAGCTACTCGCGCAAGCTCCGAGGATGAGCTGGTCGCGCTCACGTTGCCCAGGCTCCGCCGGCTGCTGAAGCAGGGGGTGACCTGCGCCGAGGTGAAAAGTGGCTACGGCCTCAATCTCGACGACGAGCTGAAGATGCTGAGGGTCATTCAGCGGCTTGGGCGAGAGCAGCCGATCACCCTGATTCCCACCCTCCTGTGCGCGCACGCGGTCCCAGAAGAAATGAGGAACGACCGCGACAGCTACCTGCGCACCTGCATTGAGCAGATCATTCCCGCCGCGGCGGAGGCAGGCTTAGCGAAATTTTGCGACGCGTTCGTCGAGGAGGGGGCGTTCACGGTGACCGAGGGGCGACAGGTTCTCGCCGCGGGTGCGGCCGCTGGACTCGTTCCGCGCGTCCACGCCAACCAGCTCAGCGAGTCTGGTGGTGCGCGACTTGCCGCCGAGGTGGGCGCCTCCTCGGCGGACCATCTCGAGCACGCATCCGGCGAGGACATTCAGCGGCTTGCTGCCAAGAAGGTGGCCGCGGTCTTGATGCCGACGACGACGCTCTACTTGCGGCAGTGCCCGGCCGCGTCCGGGCGTCGGCTCGTCGATGCCGGGGTCTGCGTCGCGCTCGCCACGAATCTCAATCCAGGCTCGGCAATGAGCGAAAACGTCGCGCTCACCCTCGGCCTGGGTTGCCTGGTGAACGGGTTATCCGCCGCAGAGGCGTACTGGGCTATGACCCTCGGCGCCGCCCGCGCGCTTCGCCTTCCCGAAGCCGGAACGCTCCTCGTCGGTGGCCCCGCTGACCTCGCGATCTTCGGATGCGCAAGCTACCGCCATCTGCCGTACCACCTGGGCATCAACCACGCAAAAGCCGTGATCAAAAACGGTCAGGTGGTGTTCAACTGCTTGGGCGAGGGTGACCCAACCTGTGAAAGCGCTCCGCTTTTGGGATAGTTAGTTCCAAGCATGTGTCGGTTGTTTGGTTTCCGTTCGAATACTGCAGCTTGGGTTCATCGCTCGCTTCTTACCGAGAAGAACTCGCTGCGGGTTCAGTCCAGCGAGCATCCCGATGGCTGGGGCATCGCCTATTACCTCGAGGGGAAGCAACCCGAAGTGGCCCACGGAGTCGGACCCGCGCACAGCGATCCGGAGTTCGAGCGAGTCAGCAATCTTCTCTCCTCGCACGCGGTGTTGGCGCACGTTCGCTCCGCGTCGGTCGGGCGGGTACACCTGTGCAACGCGCATCCGTTCACATTCGAGAATTGGTCCTTCGCGCACAACGGCACGGTTCGGAACTTTTCGAAGCATCAGCAGCGGCTGGAGGAAGCGATCGATCCGGCCTTCCTGCCTCTGCTTCGCAGCGAAACCGACTCGGAGCGCTGCTTTTTCCTGGTCCTCAGCCACCTGAAGAAATCTTCCCGGCTGCACGCGCCTGCGGTGGAGGAGGTCGCCGCTGCGCTGGCGGACGTTACCGAATTCGTTGCCGCGCTGACCGACGAGCCCGGAGAAAAGCCATCGTCGCTGAACTTTCTCATCACCGACGGCTCGTTGATGGCGGGCTCACGCCGATACAAAACGCTGTTCTTCTCGGCTCGCTCGAAGCCAGCCTCCACCGACCAACCGGAGTTGATCGGAGCGCGCCTCGAGCAGTTGGTGATCGCCAGCGAAGAGCTCTGCGGCGAGCCTCACTGGCACCCGGTTCCGGAATCCTCGGTCATCGGCGTAGATGACGAGCTGACTCTTCGAGTTTGGCAATGCTCGGACTTGGTTCGCTGATGCTCGTCGTCGAGGTGTCGGCGAGCGACAGCTCCAGCTTCTCCCGACGAGTCACGATGATCTCGTGAAGCAGGATCTGCGCTGTTGCGGCCACTGGCACGGCGATCACCGCCCCGGTCAAGCCCGCGAAGTCGACGAAGAACAGGGTTGAAACCAATGTCACCAGGGGGTTGACGTTGATGGTTCGACGATAGACCACCGGCCCGAGAATCTGCCCCTCGAATTGTCCGTACAAAATGTAGTACAGCGCCGTCCCCATCGCGTGCCAGAAGCCTCCGGTTAGCCACGACAGCGTGGAGACTACGACCGCGGAGATCGCCGTGCCGACGTACGGGATGAGGCTGGCCAGCCCGCTCATAATGCCCAACGGCAAGAAGAACGGAACGTTGGTGATCGCCAGAAAGGCGGTGGTGACGCAGCCATTCACCGCGCAGATCAGCAGCAGTCCACCCAGATACCCGCCCATCGAGCGGTACAGCTCGCTTAGCACCCGCTGGTAGCGAGCGCGCGGCAGCGGCGGAATCTGTTCCACCACTCCGCGGACCAGGCGCCCTCCAAAAATCAGCATGAAGATGACGAGGAAGAACACCGCCACCGTCGCCGCCACCACCGACACCACGCCGCCGATGGCCTTGAGCGTCGACTCCGCGGCACCCTGCAGGCTTCCCAGCTTGGGTTGCCATAGCCCGCCGAGCTGCTGGTCCAACTGGAAGCGCGCGTTGAGGCTCGCGTACAGATCCGAATTGCGAAGCTTCTCTATGATCTTCGGCGCCTGCTCCACCAGCGCCCTCACCTGAGCCACGGCGGTGGGGATGATCAACAGACCGATGCCGCCGATGAGGAGCACTACCGCAATCATCACCATCGCGACCGCCAGGCCGCGAGGCACCCGCCGCTTCTCGAGCGCATCCACCACGTGGTTGAGCGCCACCGACAGCAGGGCGGCGGTGAGGGTCAAGGTCACCGCCAACCGGGTTTGGAAGAAGAAGAAGACGCCCGCGACAAAAAAGAGAACCGTGATGCAAACGGTCAGCACGGTGCTGACCGAAACCTGGGACTTCGATGGCGCCGGAACCTCGTTCACGTTCACTCCGCGGTGATAACCCGATCCGCCTCAGTCAGGAAGGGTGATGCCCGCTTCCTTCAGGACTCGAAGCGCATTGCCGCTCTCGAGCACACCTTCGCGCAGCCGGTAGTCGAAGCTCATCCGGCCGTCGAGAATCGACTCGCGAAAATGCACGTTGTGGATCTGAAGATTCGCCTCCTGTCCCAATCGAGCCAACGAGACATCGTGCGTGCTCACCGCGCCGCAGGCGCCGGTGCGAAGCAGCATCACCAATATCCCGCGCGAGGCGATCGCTCGCTCCTCGCTGTTGGTCCCTAGAAAGATCTCGTCCAGCAAAAAGAGCGCGTTGCCCTTCGCTTGGCGAGCGGTCTCGAGCACCGCTTTGAGGCGCTGCACCTCGGCGTAGAAATACGAAATCCCCCGCTCCAACGAATCCTTGACCCGGATGCTGGTGAGCACCTGCAAGCGCGACATCTCGAGAGACTCCGCGCAAGTAGGCGAACCGGCCAGGGCCAGCACCGCGTTGATCCCAATCGAGCGAAGCAGCGTGCTCTTTCCCGACATGTTCGAGCCGGTGATCAGAAGCGCGTGCGCCGAACCCGGGAGCGACACGTCGTTCGCGACCGCGTGGGCGAGCAGCGGGTGCCCAAGCTGTCGGGCGATGAACCGCGGCCCCTGGCTCGCGAACTCGGGGTACGCGTACTGAGGATGATCATGGGCGAAGGTCGCGAGCGCGCAGAGCGCCTCGAGCTCGCCAAGACGCTCGAACCAGCTCCCCACGCTTTGGCCGTGGCGCTGCCTCCACTTCTCCAGCCGGAAGGTCCAGTGCACGTCCCACAGCGTGAGAAATTGCACCAGAGCGTGCATCAGCCCGGACTGGCGCACCTCGATGAATGAAAAAATCCTCCTGAACTCTCGAAGGTGCTGTGAAGCTTTGGCGGCGCCGAGTGCCGCTGAGATTCTGTTCAGGTCAGCGTCGCCAAACAGCTGCGACTCGATCGCCGCGAATACCTCGTCGAAGCGATTGACCCCGATTTCTCCCGCGGCCACAGCCTCGTAAGCGGCTTCCAACGGCTTTCGGGTGGCGACCGCGACGAGTATCAACGCGCCCAGGCCAGCCCACCACAGGCTGTCGCGAACCCAACCCAGCCGCCCGGCCAGGTAGAGCGCCAAGGTCGCCAAGGGGAGAATCCACGCGAGCGGGCGAGCCCACCGAATCGATCCCAGCGCCACTCCCTGCTCCGCCCATCGAATGAACAGGGCCGGGTCGGCCTTGTCCCTCGCCGCCCCGTGGGCGCGGGCGACTAATTCCTGACGGAACTCAGTGAGCGTCGTCAGCTCCCTGACCGAGGCCTGCCGCTCAAGCAGCACCGGAATCTCGGACGGCGCGCGCAACCACGCCGCGAGCGCCGCTTCTCCGAGCTGAGTGCCTGTTTCGTTCATCAGTTGGAACAAGGAGGCCTGGCCGAAGATGTTGAGGTCGCCGGCGTACAGGTGCTCCGGGTCTAAGAATCGATCGCCGGTGTCGAGGAAGCGCTGCCAGGCGCCGGTCAGGCGATCGATTCCGCGTTGGTTCAGTCGAACCAGTGCCGTTTGATGGGCCTCCCGCCGGAAAACGGCGTCGTGCCGAACCGCGAAGAAGGCGTAGAGCGCGGCGAAAGCTCCCGCCGCATAGAAGCTCCAGTTCTCGAGCTTCCCGATTAACGCCGCCAGCACGAAGGCCACAGCTCCCACAAAGGCAGCAGTTCGCAGATGTGCGATCCACGCGGACCGACGGTCGAGGCGTCTCAACTCCTCCACAGCGGTAGCCAAACGCGTTTGATAGGTGGCCACTGGAGAATCGCCCTGGGCTGGGGATGCAGCCGCATCCGGTCGCGGAGCCACAGTCTCGGTCAGCTTGATTTTGGCCATTCCCTATCCCGGACCCCACTGTTTGGACGGCGAGGGGGGTCGCCCGGTCCATCGCCCCCTCCACTTTTGGAGGCGCGCGACGTAGCGCCAGCCGTACGCCTGAGCGTGAATCCGCCGCCAGTTTGGCTGGCCCGTGCTCGGGAATCGGAACGTCAGCAGCAGGTGCTCAGCCGGGGCGGCAGAGGGTATCCGGTCCAACCATTCGACCAAGACAGCGGCGTCTCCGCCCACCAGATCCGTGAGTCCGGTTGCGTAAAGCTCTTCGAAGTCGGAAAGCCTATAAAAATCAGCATGATAGATTGGGATCCGCCCCGCGTAGAGATAAATGATCGCAAAGCTTGGACTTGCGACTTCTGACTTCGGCACGCGCGCACCCCGCGCAACCCCTCGGACGAATTGGGTTTTACCAGCTCCGAGAGCTCCCACGAGCCCAATGAAGTCCCCGGGAGCCAAGATCTTCCCAAGCTCGGCGCCGAGCTCCAGCGTCTGGCGGTTACTTCGCGATTCCAGGTGCCACTCGAAGGCCGGCGCTCTCACGCCGCTTACCTTCTCCAGCGGACCCACACTTCGCCCAGCGAATCCAGCAAATCTCCCGCGATCAGCCCAGCCTGGCCACGGCGGGTCGCCGCCAAGTCTCCGGCCAGTCCGTGTGCGAAGACCGCGATCGCCGTGGCTCGGTCCGGCGCGAGTCCCTGCGCCAACAACCCGCCGCAAATTCCCGCGAGGACGTCCCCGGTGCCCCCGGTGGCCATGCCGGGATTTCCGGTGGGGTTCACCCAGATGGTTCCATCCGGCAGCGCCACCAAAGTTCGAGCTCCCTTGAGCACCACCAACACCTTGCGTTCCATGGCGAGGGCTCGAGCGACGTTGATGCGGTCCTGCTGGACCCCAGCGCTGGTCGAACCCACCAGGCGCGCCATTTCTCCCGGATGAGGGGTCAAAACGATTGGACCCGCTGCATCGGAGAGAACGTCGAGGCGCCCGGCGATGGCGTTGAGACCGTCCGCATCGATCAAGCATGGGGCGGTGAGGTCGGCGAGAAAGCGGCGAAAAAGCTCCGCGGTCTGATCTCCGCGGGAGATGCCCGGCCCAATCACCACCGCATGCTTTCCATTCGCGGCGTTCTTCAACGCATCCAAATCCTGCGGAACGAGTGCGCCGCGGGGGGCCAGGGAGTGACCCATCAGCTCCTTTGCGTGCGCCAAAACCCAAGGGACGGCCTCAGGACGACAAGCCACGGTGGCCAACCCGACTCCCGCCCGCAGCGCTCCCAACCCCGCCAGCGCGGCCGCACCGGTCTTTCCCGGACTGCCGGCGACGATTAGAACGTGGCCATAGCTACCCTTGTGCGAGTCGGAGGGGCGCGCCGGCAGCCACGAGCGAACGTCGGCCTCCTCCAGCAGCATCACTCTCGGTTCGCCAGCGAGGATCTCCTCCGGGGACGGCAGACCGATCTCCGCGACCTTCACGGCGCCGGCAAGGGACGCGCCCGGCTCCAGCACCAACCCGACCTTCAGAGCGCCAAAGCTGACGGTGGCGTCCGCCTCGACGCAGGGCTCGTAGGCCTGGCCGGTATCGGTCGCCAGCCCTGACGGCAAATCCGCCGCCACCACGTCGGCCCCCGATGCGTGCCAGTGGCGGACCCGCTCGATTCCGTCGGCGTAGATCCCCGAGGGAGCGCGATTGAGGCCCGTTCCGAGCATCGCGTCGATCACCAGGTCCCCCTCACCGATGCCCTCGTTGAGCGAAAGGCTTCTGCGCTTCGCTGCGGTGCGCTCGAGCAATTGGTAATTCCGCTTCGGTTCGGGCGGCAGCGACTCCGGCTCTGCGCCCAGCAGATCGACGGTGACCGACCTACCCGCTTCAGCCAGCTTTCGCGCCGCCACCAGACCATCGCCGCCGTTGTTGCCGCGCCCGCAGACCACGAAGAACCGAGCGCTCGCGCTCCCCACTTGCAGCGCTTCCTCCGCGAGCGCCGTGCCCGCGTTCTCCATCAAAGACGCAATCGACGTTCCCCGGCGCACCGCCGTCTCCTCTAGACGCCGAACCTGCCTCGCCGTCAGGGCCCACCTCATTGGCCGCCCTCGAGGATCACCGTCGCCGCCGCCACTCCGGCGTCGTGGGTGAGCGACAAAAATGCGAGCGCCCCCCGGCGTCGAAGCTCCTCTTCCGCGACGCCGGAAAGGCGAAGCTTCGGCACTCCGCTGGCCCGAACCACCTCAATTTCGCGCCAGCGTATTCCGCTCGGAGCTCCCAGCGCCTTGAGCAGTGCCTCTTTAGCGGCGAACCGCGCGGCATAGGCGGCGGCAGCGTCCTGCCGCGACGAGCAGAGCGCTCGTTCTGCCTCGGTGTAGACCCGTTGGACGAACTTCTCGCCTCTGGGTCCATCCAAGATTCGCTGGATCCGCTCGATGGAGCAAACGTCGATGCCCAATCCCACCACCGGCATCGCGCTAACTCCGCGGCCGCATCAGGCCGATCATCTCGCGCACCGCTCGCTCGATGCCGACCAGCACCGCTCGAGCGATGATCGCGTGGCCGATGTTCAGCTCGTCGATTTCGGCGATCCGGGCGATCGGCTCGACGTTGTTGTAGTTCAACCCGTGTCCGGCGGCGATGCCCAAGCCCATCTTCGCCCCCGCCTTGGCTGCGTCGATGATCCGGGTCAGCTCCTGGTTGCGGGCCGCGCGGGGAGCGTTGCAGTAGCGGCCGGTGTGCAGCTCGACCCGATCCGCGTCGCATTTGTGACTCGCCCGGACTTGCTCGAGGCTGGGGTCGATGAACAGCGACACCGTCAGCCCGGCGTCCTTGAGCGCGCGGACCAACTTGCGCAGCGAGTCGGCCTGAGAGCTGACGTCCAGCCCGCCCTCGGTGGTGATCTCCTCCCGCCGCTCGGGCACCAGCGTCACCAGGTCCGGCTTGTGCTGGTAGGCCATCTTCACCATCTCGGGAGTGGCCGCCATTTCGAGATTTAGCTGCGTCTGGCAGGTCTCTCGCAACAGCCGCAGATCCCGGTCCTGGATGTGCCGGCGGTCTTCGCGCAGATGAAGGGTGATCTGCTCCGCTCCCGCTATCTCCGCCAGGGCCGCCGCGGTCACCGGATCTGGATAGCGAACCTTTCGAGCTTCGCGCACCGTGGCGACGTGGTCGATGTTGACTCCGAGACGTGGGCGCATTCCATCTTCCTTATCTCATCTGCCGAACGACTCAAAAAGCGCGCCACTTGCTCCGCGTGCGCGATGAGGTTCTGAGCGACGTGCGTGCAGCGGTGCACTTTGCCGCGCGTCTCTAGACCCTACCTGCCGCTGCTCCCGCGACGAGCCTGTTGCGTACGCGCGGTCGCGCCTGGGCTCGGGCACGATCTACCAACACTCTCGCCGTTTCACTGAGGTGCGCGGGCTTATAGTAGCCAAAGAGACAAGAGCCCGCACAGGTGTCCCCATGACGGCGGCGCGTCAGTCCACGGCGACGAATGTTGGCCGTCCGCCAGGCCGCGTTGCAGAGTTTGCGGGCGGCCGTGGGTGACATTTCGACATCGTGAATGCCCGCGGCAGCTAGCAGGAAGGGCCGCGAACCTGCGCGGCGACCAGCTTCTTCGGAAATAGTCGGAGCGCCTCGGAGGGCATCAAGATCAGCGCCACCGCCACCAGAATGCACACCGCCGCGATCAACGACCGGGAGGAAAGTGATTCGCCCAAGAACAGCCAGCCCAGCAAGAGCGCCACCAGCGGATTGGCGAACGCGTAGGTCGAGCCCCGCGCCGGCGTGGTGTTCCGCAGCAGATACAGGTACGCGGAGTAAGCGACGATCGAGCCAAAGAGGCTCAGGTAGACAATCGACAAGGCCGAGCGAGCGGTCACATGAGAGGCCAGCAGCTTTGGCCATTCGCCAGCGAGCCCGGCGCCGAGAAACAACAACGCCCCTCCCCCCAGCATTTGCATCCCAGCAGACTGCAGCCGATTCGAAGGCAAGGCAGCGCTGCGGGAGTAGATCGATCCGACCGCCCAGGAGATCGACGCGAACAACAACGCCAAGGTGCCGAGCACATCCACGCGCTTGGCTCCCGCCAACTCGCGCGGTCCGACCAGCACCAGGACCCCCACCAGGCCGAGAACCAACCCGAAGACCACCTTGCCCGTCAACGGAGACCCCCCGCGTGAAAACCGGCCAATCAGCGTCATCCACAACGGGATGGTGGTCAGCAGCAGCGCGGTGAGGCCGGTGCTGATCCGCTGCTCGGACCATGCGACCACTCCGTTGCCTTGCAAGAACATCAGCGAGCCCAAAATGAAGGCCGAGCGCCAATGTACCGCGGTTGGCGCAGGGGTTCCCCGAAGGCGCGACCAGACGTAGAGCAGCCCGCCAGCGAGCACAAAGCGAATTCCCGCCATCATCAGCGGGGGCACGCTGTCGATGGCGTACCGGATGGCCAGGTAGGTGGATCCCCAGATCAAGTACACCGCCGCGAAGGCCAGCAACAGCTTTGCGTTTCGGCGAAGCAGCTCTCTCATCGCCGGGTTTCCCTTCCCGAGCGGCCGATCGGCAGCAGCGGCGTTTCCTTGATGGTCTCGAGCACGATCGTGGTCCGTGTGCTGCGGATCGACTTGATCGGGCCAAAGACCTCCTTCAGGATCCGACTCAGATCGTCGGTGTCTCGCGCGCGCAACTTGACCAGCAGACAATCCTCGCCGGCGACATGGTGGATCTCCTGAACCTCGGGTGCCCTGGCCAGGTGCGAGGACGTGTTCACCGCCCCAACGCCTTCGTCCGTCCTGACGAACACGAAGGCGAGCAAGTGAAGCCCCAGGGCGCGCGGGTTGATTCGAGGCGCGTAGCCCTCGATGATGCCGCGTTCCTCCAGCTTTCGAACCCGCTCCAGAATCGCCGAGGGCGCCATCCCGATCTGCCGGGCCAGCTCGGCATTCGAGGTCCGCGCGTCCTTGGTCAAAACGTTCAGTATTTGTTCATCAATATCGTCGATTGTTCTATCCATTTGCAAAATTACGAATATTCTTCTGAAACGAAGAAGTCAATCAGACGATTGTTAATTCTGGTTTCTGAGGGTTGGCGGGTGTTTGCGGGGGCTCGACCGCGAAAAAGTCACCTCGGCGACTAAAGCCCAGTATGCATACCTTCCCGCCGCAGGGGACCCTTCCGATGAAAAAAATCAGCGCGCTGCTGGCTCTGGTTTGGGCATGCCAGCCGCAGCAGAAGATCAACACCCAGCCCACCGTTCCCGAACTGGTGATCGGTGCCGTCCGAGGTGTCGACAAGCAGCAGTGGACGCCGCCGACGCTCACGCTTTCGGATGCAGTGCTTCCGCGACGCTACGTGGCTCGCTTGAGGATCGTTCCTTCCGAGGAAACCTTCACCGGGGCCATCGACATCGAGGTGGACCTCAAGCACGCCACATCGGTCATCTGGCTCCACGGATCGGAACTGGTGTTTATCGACGCGAAGCTGACCAGAGAGGGAACCGAGCTGCCGATGGCGGCGCTCCCGGGCGGCGAGGATTTTGTCGGGTTCGGGATTGAAAACCCGGTCAAGCCAGGGCCAGCCATTTTGCATCTGACCTACACTGGCAAGTTCTCCTCCCGCGACAGCCGCGGCCTGTTTCGCCAGGAGGAAGGCGATCGCTGGTACGTGGTGAGCCATTTCGAGCCGGTCCATGCCCGGCTGGCGTTCCCCTGCTTCGACGAGCCGCGGTTCAAGGTGCCTTGGCAGCTCAGCATCGAAATGCCCGGTGGGCTGCGTGCCTTTTCCAACACCCCGGTCGCGTCGGAACGCGAGCTGCGCGATGGCTTCAAGGTGGTCCAGTTCGTCGAGACCAAACCGCTGCCCAGCTATCTGGTGGCCCTCGCCGTGGGTCCGTTCGAGATCGTCGACGCGGGTTCCTCCGGTCGCAAGCCCACTCCAATCCGGATCATCGCCACCCAAGGCAAGGCGGCGCAGGCAAAGTACGCGGCCGAGGTGGCCGGGCCGATCCTCGAGCGCTTGGAAAGCTACTTCGATTTGCCCTACCCCTACGAAAAGCTCGACTTGTTGTCGGTGCCGATCACCACCGAGTTCGGCGCCATGGAGAATCCCGGCTTGGTGACCGTGGTGCAGACCGCGCTGCTCGCCAAACCCGAAGATCAGGGGATCCAGTTCCGGCGGCGGTTGGCGGGACTTTGCGCCCACGAGCTGGCCCACATGTGGTTTGGGGACCTGGTGACTATGGCGTGGTGGGACGACGTTTGGCTCAACGAAGCGTTCGCCACCTGGATGGCAACCAAGCTGATCGAGCAATGGAAGCCGGATTGGAACCACCACACCGGGTCCACGCAGAGCCGCGTGGATGCGATGAAGATCGACGGCCTGAGCAGCACCCGTCAGATTCGCCAGCCGATCCAGTCTCGGCACGACATCTTCAATGCGTTCGACGCGATTACCTATCGCAAGGGCGCCGCGGTGTTGGCGATGTTCGAAGGTTGGATCGGCGAGGACAAGTTTCGCCGCGGCATCCACCAGTATCTGCAGCGCTTCGCCTATTCCAACGCCAAGGCGACGGACTTTCTGCATGAAATCAGCACCGCGGCGGGCCAGGACATTGGGCCTACCTTCTCGACCTTTCTGGACCAACCTGGCATCCCCTCGGTGAGCGCAACCCTGAGCTGCGATCGCGGCGAAAAACCCAAGCTCCGGCTGTCGCAGCACCGCTACCTGGCGTTGGGTTCGCGGTCCGCACCTCAGCAGATCTGGCAGCTGCCGGTTTGCATTCGCTACGGCGGCCGCGCCCCCGGCACGGCCTGTACCCTGCTGCACGGGGAGCGGGCCGAGCTGGAACTGAGCGCTGCGACCGTCTGTCCGGATTGGGTCCTGCTGAACCACGGAGGTCTCGGCTACTACCGAGTTGCTTATCAGCCCACTCAGCTTCGTCGGCTGCTGCGCGCCGTCGACGATCGGCTTCCTCCCCCCGAGGAGTTGGCGCTGCTCGACGATGTGATCGGGTCATTCGAGTCCGGGGATCTGAGCGGCGACAGCTTCCTCGACAACCTTGCCGTCTTCGCCGGCAGCCGAAGCCGCGAGGTTGCCTCCGCCTCGGCGTCGATCGCGCGGCAACTGTCCGACAGCCTGCTGGCGCCGGAGCTGTTTGCGCCCTACGGCCGCTACCTCCAGCAGCTTTACGGGGCTCGCGCCCGGCGGCTGGGCTGGACTCCCAATCCCAACGAGAGCGAGGACGCGGCGCTGGAGCGGCAAGTCTTCGTGCCGCTGGTGGCGGCTCGCGCCCGCGACCGAAATCTAGAACAGGCGGCCACTCGGCTGTTGCGCCAATGGCTGTCGAATCGAGCCGCCTTGGCTCCGGACCTCGTCGACCCGGTGCTCTGGACCGCCTCGCGGATCGGGGACCCGGGGCTGCTCGAGGACATGCTGGTGCAGGCGCAAAAGGAAACCGAGCGCCGGGATCGCCAGCGATTGTTGGGTGGGTTGGGCACCTTCACCGACCCGCAGCTTGCCCAGGCGGCTGAGTCGCACATCGTCTCCGAACCGTTCGATCCCCGCGAATCGATCACCATCTTGTGGCACCAGAGCGCTCAGGCCGAAACTCGGGGGCTCGCCTACGATTACGTAAAACGTAACTTTGACGTGCTGGTTCAGCGGCTGCCGCGCGACGCGGGGGCTGGGCTGCCCGCCGTCGGCGCAGGATTTTGCGACCCCAATTACGAGGCGAACCTCCGCGAATTCTTCAGTGGCCGGGTGGCGAAATTTCGAGGCGGCCCGCGCAGGCTGGAGCTAGCCGCGGAGTCGGTGCGCCGCTGCAGCGCCCTCAAGACAACCCAGCTGCCCTCGATCGCCCGCTTTCTACAACAGCGCTGAGCGGCGCCGTCAGGCGTTGAGGGAGCGAACCAGCACCTCCGCGATCTGATTCGCCAGCTGGATGTTCTGGGATTCGTTCGGGCCTTCGATCAGCACCCGCGCCTTCTGCTCGGTGCCGGAAAAGCGCACGAACACCCGGCCGGACTTTCCGAGGTTCGCCTCCGCTGCCTTGATCGCCCGCATCACTTCGGGAAGATCCTCGAGGTCCTGGCGCCGCTTGACTTCCACGTTGAGCAGCGTCTGGGGCACCGGTTCGAAGATCCGGGTCAGCTCCGAAACCGGCTTCTGCCGGCGGCAGATCACCGCCAGAAGCTGCAGCGCGGCCAGGGTGCCATCTCCGGTGGTGGCGTGCTCGAGGAAGATCAAGTGGCCCGACTGCTCGCCGCCAAACGAGTAGCCGTTCTTGCGCATCTCGTCCACCACGTAGCGGTCCCCGACCCGGGTGCGCTTGACCTTTACCCCCCATCGACCGACCGCCTTCTCCAGGCCCATGTTGCTCATCACCGTGGCCACCAGGGTGTTCTTGCGCAGGGAATTACGCTCCACCATCTCTCCGGTGCAGATCGCCATGATCGCATCGCCGTCGACGACCTTTCCCTTCTCGTCGATGACGATCAGGCGATCGGCGTCGCCGTCGACGGCCACTCCCAAATCGGCGCGATTCTTGATCACCGCCTTGATCAGGTTTTCCGGATGCATCGCTCCGCACTTGTGGTTGATGTTCTTGCCGTCGGGCTGAACGCCCAGGCCGATCACCTTGGCCCCGAGCTCCTCGAGCACGTTCGGCACCACTTTGTACCCGGCGCCGTTGGCGCAATCCACCGCGATGGTCAGCCCTTCGAGGGTGAGCTCGCGAGGAAAGGTGTTCTTCAGGAACACGATGTAGCGGCCGAGCGCGTCGTCCAGGCGCACCGCTCGTCCGATCTTGGTGGCGGTCGGGCGCAAGTGGTGAATGCTCTGGCTGGAGATCAGCTCTTCGATTTTCGCTTCCGTCTCGTCGGGCAGCTTGAACCCGTCGCGGGAGAAAAACTTGATCCCGTTGTCCTGATACGGGTTGTGCGAAGCGGAGATCACCGCTCCGGCGTCCGCTCGCATCGAGCAGGTGATGTTGGCGATTCCCGGCGTCGGCAGCGGCCCCACCAGCGCCACGTCCACCCCCATCGACATGATCCCAGCGGCGAGCGCCTGTTCCAGCATGTATCCGGAAAGCCGGGTGTCCTTGCCGATGACCACCCGGTGACGGTGGGTGCCGTTTCGGATCAAGTAGGCGAGCGCGCGTCCAAGCTCCATCGCGATTTCCGCGGTCATCGGATAGACGTTGGCGATCCCGCGGACGCCATCGGTGCCGAACAGCTTGGGAGTTTCCCCCTTCCCGTTCTTGACGATCTGGATCATCAGCTGCCGAGTTTAACCATTCCCGCCACAGTCAAACAGCTCCCCGGCCTGATCCGCCCGGCGAATCGCGTCGGCCACCGACACGGCTTCTTTGGCCTCGCGCACATCGTGCACCCGCAGAATGTCCGCCGAGCCCTCGACCGCAATCGCCGCCAGAGATCCCAGAGTGCCCGAGAGCCTTTCGCGCGGGGGCTTATCGCCAACCAGCGATCGGAGGAAAGACTTGCGGCTGGTGCCGACGAGAATCGGACGCCTCAACGCCCGCAAATCGGAAAGCCTGCGTAAAATGTGCAGATTTTGATCGGCGGTCTTTCCAAAGCCGATACCCGGGTCCACCAGGATCCGTTCCCGCTCGATCCCTGCCTCCGCCGCTTGACGCATCGAGCGTTCCAGAAAAACAAGAATTTCCGCGATCGCGTCCCGGTATCTCGGATCCTTCTGCATCGTCTGCGGCAGACCCTGTGCGTGCATCACGCAGCACGCGGCAGATGAGCGCCCAACTACCGCCGCAAGCTCGGGATCGAATTGCAATCCGCTGACGTCGTTGATCAGGTCCGCGCCCAGCTCGATCGCCGCTTCCGCCACCTTCGCCTTCCGGGTGTCCACCGAGATCGGCACCTCGGTCTTTTCACGCAACGAGCGCAGCACCGGCAGAACGCGGCGAAGCTCCTCGGCGGCGTCGACCTCGGCGGCCCCCGGACGCGTGGATTCGCCGCCCAGGTCCAAGAAATCCGCGCCCTGCGCCACCATCTCCAGGCCGTGCGCCACGGCGCGCTCCGGATCGAGAAAGTCACCGCCGTCGGAGAACGAATCCGGCGTCACGTTGATGACGCCCATGAGCTGGGTGCGCGCGCCGAAATGGATGGTCCGAGCTCCAAGGCGCAGCACCACCACTTGCGAGGCACGCAACACCCCTTCGATCGCGGCCGCGAGCTGGGGGGCGGTGGAGCTTGCGTTCTCAACCAGCCGCTGAAGTGCGTCGCGGCGGCCGCTGAGCAGTGCCGCGCTCTGGTCCCGTCGCGACAGCAGATTCACCTCGCTCGGAGCAGAAGCCGCCAGGGCTTCCAGCAGCGCTCGATCCGAATCGTTCAGCTCGGTGAGCAGCAGGTGGAAGTGCGGAAGGCTTTGGGCAAGGGCTTGCCGCTCGCGATTGGACAGGTGGAGGCGCGCCAAGGCCAAATCCAAGTCGGCGACGCGATCGGCACTGATGGCGCGCGCGCAGATCATTCCAGGCCTCCCAAGGCCTAGGCTTTGTTGGGCTCCATCTTCGGAAGCCCCTCGAGCGCGTCGAGGATCTTGCGCTTTTCCTTCTTCTCGACCTTCGGAGGCGCGACGATCCTCGGCGCCGGCCGCTCGCGGGTGATCGTCCCGCCCTCGACCAGGATGTTGATGTCCTCGGCGTCCAAGGTCTCGTATTCGAGGAGCGCGTCGCCGATCCGCTTCAGCGTCTCGAGCTTCTCGACCAGCACCCGCTTGCCATGGTCGTAGCAGGACATGATGATCTCACGGACCTCGGCGTCGATCTGCCGCGCCGTATCCTCGGAGTAGTCGGGGCGGGTGGCGAAATCCCGGCCCAGGAAGACTTCGCCCTCGCGGTTGCCGAAGGCCAAGGGCCCGAGTTTTTGGCTCATCCCCCAGCGGCAAACCATCGCTCGCGCCACGTTGGTGGCGTGCTCGATGTCGCTCGCCGCCCCCGAGCTGATCTCGTCGAAGACCAGCTCCTCGGCGATTCTTCCGCCCATCGCCATCGAGATCTGATCCAGCGCCGCCTTGCGGTAGTGGTTGTGCTTGTCCTCCAAAGGAAGCGACATCGTCAGGCCGAGCGCTTGACCGCGCGGGATGATCGTCACCTTGTGAAGGGGATCGCATCCGGGCAGAAGCTTGGCCACCAGGGCGTGACCCGCCTCGTGAATCGCGGTGACCTGCTTCTCCTTTTCGGACATGATCATCGACTTGCGCTCCGGCCCCATCAGCACCTTGTCCTTGGCGGCCTCGAAGTCGGTCATGTCCACCCGCTCTTTGTTCTGGCGGGCGGCGAAGAGCGCTGCTTCGTTCACCAGGTTTTCGAGATCCGCGCCGGTCATACCGGGCGTGCCCCGTGCGATCACTTCGAGCTCGACCTCGGAAGCCAGGGGCACGCGCCGGGTGTGAACCGAGAGCACCCCGATGCGGCCCTTGAGATCCGGGCGCGGAACCACGATCCGGCGGTCGAACCGGCCCGGCCGCTGCAGTGCCGGGTCCAGGACGTCGGGCCGGTTGGTGGCGGCGATCAGGATCACGCCCTCGTTGGACTCGAAGCCGTCCATCTCCACCAAAAGCTGGTTGAGCGTCTGCTCGCGTTCGTCATGGCCGCCGCCCAACCCAGCGCCGCGATGGCGTCCCACCGCGTCGATCTCGTCGATGAAGATGATGCAGGGCGCGTTCTTCTTGCCCTGCTCAAACAGATCCCTCACCCGGGAAGCCCCCACGCCGACGAACATCTCCACGAAGTCCGATCCGGAGATCGAGAAGAACGGGACCCCCGCCTCGCCTGCCACCGCCTTGGCGAGCAGCGTCTTGCCTGTCCCGGGCGGCCCCATCATCAGAACGCCCTTGGGAATCCGGCCGCCCAGCTTGGTGAACTTCTTGGGATCCTTGAGGAAGGCGATGATCTCCTCGAGTTCTTCCTTGGACTCGTCGATCCCGGCGACGTCCGCGAAGGTCACCTTATTGTGGCTCTCGGAGAGCAGCTTGGCCTTGGACTTTCCGAAGGACATCGCCTTGCCGCCGGTGCCCTGGAGCTGGCGCATGAAGAAGATGAAGAACAAAAAGAGGAAGACCACCGGCATCCACTGGCTCAGGATCGTCAGCCAGATGCTGTTTTGCTCTTCCTTCTCGTACTTGACGTCCACGCCCTGGTCGCGCAGCAGCTTCATGATCGTGGCGTCGCCCGTCGGGCCGGTGGTGCGAAAGCGCTCGTTGCTGTCGATGAAAGTGCCTGAGTAGGTGTTGCCCTTGATTGAAACGTTCTTGACCTTCTTCTCCTCCACCTTGGTGAGGAAGGTGGTGAAGCTAGGCTCCTGGACTTCCTCTCCCCCGTGGGAGAAGAAATTGTAGAAGGCCACAAACAGAACGATCAGGATGATCCAAAGCCCGATTGTCTTGTAACTGGAACGCACGTGTCAGCAGCCTTTCGGTACCATCAAAGGGCCCTTACCAGCTTTTGCCAGCGCCACTGGAGGCTGGCAAGGTGTACTCTATAACGAAGTTTCGATCCACGCGCCCCCACCCCCGGTGGAAGACTCGGCGCAGAGGTACCAACGCTGATCGGAACCCGTTCTCCCCCCCTTTTGAGGCTGATCCGTCGGCCGACGTGGCCACACGCCAACCACCCACAGAATCTCTCCCTTGGCGTCGCAGATGACCGGGATAACGTCCCGCAACTCGGACTGCACGCGGCGATCGACCAGAAGGTCTTGCAACTTGCGCCGGCCGGAGGCTCCGAGCACCCAGTCGCCCGGGGAGCGGCGCCGGAGGAACATCGGCAGGCAACCGGTCTCGACTTGAGTCCACCACCCTGCGGGGGCGGAAAGCGGCTTCTCGGAGAGCGAAATTCGCAACCCCGAGACAGGGTCCTCGTTCCACCCTTCCTTGAGCTCGAAACCGTGCGCCGCACGCGCCGGTTCACTCCCGGCGACGCGGATCAGTCCGCCTTGCGTTTTCAGGGTGGTCCGGCGGGCCAAGGGCGAGGATCGTCCGCGGGCCAGCGCGGCCATCGCCCGATCCAAGGTGGCGCAATCCGGCTGGACTCCCGCCTCGGCCAGCAGCGTGGCCAATACCCTGCGCTGCAACGGCGGCAAAAGCGCCCGGACCCCGGACGCGTCGAGGCAAGCGGGACCGACGAGAAGGCGCCGGTAAGCCTCTTCGGCCATGCCATCGAGCAGAGCCGCATCCTCGGCCTGTAGCCGCGCGAACCTTGCGAGCGCTCTGACCGAGCCTTCACCCGCTGCACCCTCGAGCGCCGGAACCACCTCGCGCCGGATGCGGGAGCGAAGGAACTTGGGATCCTGATTCATCGGATCCCGCACAAATGAGACGCCCAGTTGGGCGAGGAAAGCCTCGACGTCGGAGCGCAGGAAGCTCAGCAGTGGGCGGAGGATCCGCCCTCGCTGCTCCAGCACCGATGCCGCGCCTCGCGAGCTGGTGCCGCGCGAAAGACGCATCAGAAGAGTTTCGGCCTGGTCGGAAGCGGTGTGCGCGGTGGCGACGAAGTCCAGCCGAGTTTGCGAGCGGATCGCCTCCAGAGCGGCGTAGCGTGCCGCGCGGGCGCGCGCCTCGAACCCCGCGCCCCCGGCGAGTAACAGGTTTCGAGTGTGAAAAGCGAGCCCATGCTCCTTCGCAAGCTGCTGAACCCGTTCCACCTCGAAGGCCGCCTCCGGCCGCAGCCCGTGGTTCAAGCAGGCAACTTGAAGCCTCAGACCGAGAGGCGAAGCGACGCGCGCGCTTCCGATCAGCAGCGCCGTGGAGTCGGCTCCGCCGGACACCGCGAGCAGAATTCCCCTCTGCGAAGCTCCCAGGCGCACATAGGCACGCCGCAGCCCGTCCAGGAACGCGTCGGCGCTTTTCGTTCCTCTGCTCACATGCACTCCGAGCTACTGTAATCGAGCGAAATTGCTATTGCCTTGCCACCGGTTGAAGCGACAGGACGTTGATCTTATGATCTTGACCGGAACAAAAATTTTGATCCGCTGTTCTGAGGGGTTGAGACTACTGGGAATGGCGGAATTGAGCGGGGCGATCGAGATGTTAAGCAATCGGACTTCGGAACTCGTTATATGTGAGAGTTGTTGGGCCTAGGGGTCCCCCCCCTCCCCCTCTGGGCCCACGGGGCCGCTGGGATTTCATCTCCGCGGTCCCACTTTCCGGAAACGCCCCGGGATCGCAAAAAGATCTCGGGGCGTTTCTCTTTTTGTCGCGCTGTATCAATCAAACACCGAGTGGATTCGGGTGGCGACGAATGCACACCAATGCCTACCAGGGTCGAAGAAAACCTGTGTTCAAAACGTTGACCGCATACGGACTCTGTCAGATAAACTGTGTCCGTTCCCTGAGCTGTTTCCCACTGTAGTCAGCTCTTAATCCCGGAGAGATGCGATGGCTGGTACCGACAAACGAAAGCAGTCTTTGTATTTTCCAGAAGAGATGTTGAAGGAGATTCAAGAGGAGGCGAACCGACAAGATCGTTCGCTCTCCTGGGTCGTTCAGCAGGCGTGGAAGATCGCGCGCGATCGGATCAAGGCGTTCCCGGCGGTGAATGACGTCACCGGGGAAGAAACTTTCGTCGCTCGTCATCAGGAGTAATTCATGTCGAACACTGACAACCGAAAGCAGAGCCTTTATTTCCCCGAGGAGATGTTGGAGGAGATCCAACGGGAAGCGGGACGACAGGATCGTTCGATCTCCTGGATCGTTCAGCAGGCGTGGAAAGTGGCCCGCGCGCAGATCAAGAAGATTCCGTCCGCGAACGACGTGATGGAAGACGCGCCCCCGCAGGCTTCGGTCATGCCGATGGGGAGCAAGACGTACAGCACCTAGGGGGATTCCTCGACAGCACCGGTTGACACTTCGGCGCCCTGTTTCGCGTCGGCGGCGATATAGGTTCGCTTCGCCATGCGGATCAAGGACAGAGTCGAAGAGCTCGCCCGTCGCCGCGAGCAAAAGCAGCAGATGGGCGGAGAAGAGCGCGTCGATCGACAACGCAAGAGGGGCAAGCTAGACGCCCGCAGCCGGCTGGCGATTCTGGTCGATCGCAACACCTTCCAGGAATTAGGGATGCTCGCCGCGAGCGAGGGCCGCCTGCCGGATGAGGAACCGGCTGGGCAGCCCTCGTCCGCCGACGGAGTAATTACCGGCTGCGGCGAAATCAACGGCCGACCCGTGGCGGTCGCGGCCTATGACTTCACTGTGCTCGGCGGCACGATCGGGGAAGTGGGCGAGCGCAAGGTGGCTCGCCTGCGCGATCTGGCGCTCAAGAATCGCATCCCGATCGTCTGGTTGGTCGACTCGGCCGGGGCTCGTCTCGAAGCCTCGCGTGAGCCCGATCCTCGGCGCCTGGCCGCGTTCGCCGACACCGGGTATCTGTTTCGCGAGCAGGTGGTGATGAGCGGAGTGGTTCCCCAGGTCGCGGCGATGCTCGGACCGGGAGCGGCGGGCACCGCGTACATCCCGGGCTTGGCCGACTTCGTGCCGATGGTGCGCGGAACCAGCTCGATGGCGATCGGCGGACCGTATCTGGTCGAATCCACGGTTGGGGAGAAAGTTTCGGAGGAGGAGCTTGGGGGCTCGAAGGTCCACAACGAGATCTCCGGAACCGCGGACGG